>OCVQ010000864.1_pt1 | contig 25521 bp, 15 predicted proteins | sample 1539061 | NCBI WGS metagenome assembly OCVQ01 (sample SAMEA3355526, study PRJEB22509) | marine metagenome | biome: marine; feature: river plume; material: water | place: USA | collected 2010-08-08 | depth 0.5 m | reverse complement strand
ATTAACTATGAAACTGACAGTTCATTTGATATTATTGTAAAAAGTACATATGCTGGTATAAGTTCCAGCCAAACATTTAGAATTGATGTGAACGACATCAACGATGCACCTACCGGAGTTACCATTGGTAATTCATCCGTTGATCAAAATTCACGTTCGGGGACAACAATCGGTACATTTTCGGCTATTGACGAAGATAGTACAGGCACGTACGCATACGAATTATTAAACTACACTGATAAATTTAAAATAGTGGGTAATACATTACAAACCAGCCAAGACTATCCTACTACTGGATCCTATAATGTGAGTGTTAAAATAAATGATAATTCCCAGTTTTTATACACCCAAGATATTACTATTCAGGTAATTGCTGGGGAAGTAACATTAACTACAAATAACAGCGTGACAACAGCAACATTTGATGGTGCAAGCGTTGTAAATGGAACATTAACTGGTGGAACAACTAAGTTACAAGGGGCGACTGTTGCAATCATTCAAAATTACAGCGTGGGTATTGGAGCAAGTGCGTTCCAAGGGGCGACCGGATTAACGTCAGTTACTATTCAAGATAATGTCGCCAGTATTGGAGATAGTGCGTTCAAAGGTACAACAAATTTGACTTCCGTAATATTTGATGGTGTTTCAACAGTAGCCACTATTGGAAATTATGCATTTAATGGTTCAACTTTGAGTTCCATTATTATTCCTGCTAGCGTGACCACTATTGGAACTAATGTGTTCCAAGGTATAACAAATTTGACCAACGTGTCTTTTGGTGGTGTTTCAACATTACAAACGATTGGTGGTAGTGCGTTCCAAGATACACGAATAGTGTCTATTACAATTCCTGCAAGTGTCGCTAGTATGGGGGAGGGTGTGTTCCAAAATGCAATAAATTTGACGAATGTAACATTTGCTGGTGATGCATTCAATACGATTGCAGATTATGCATTTAGTAATACAAGATTGACTTCCATTACTATTCCCACTAGCGTCGCCACTATTGGAGGTAGTGCGTTCCAAGATACAAGTTTGAATTCTATTACTATTCCTGCAAGTGTCACCACTATTGGAACAAACGTGTTCTTAGGTGCTGCACTTTTGCAAACGATTAATGTTGATGGTGGTAATAATAATTACTCATCGGATGTTAATGGTGTATTATTTAATAAAGGAAAAACGTCATTGATTAAATACCCAGAGGGTAACACGGATACTTCTTATAATATTCCAAATAGTGTCACTACTATTGAAGAGAATTCGTTCATTAATACAGATATATCTTTGGTTTACGCTTATCCAAAACTTGTTTCAGATAATGCTTATTTGAATGTGGGTCAAGGAAATACGATTGGCAATAAAGACAATATAACTGTTACCGAAAAGGCAATTAGTATAACATTAACTAATAATACAATTAATGAAAATACAGCATCTGGATTTACAATTGGTTCATTTACATCAACTCTTAATAGTGGTGAACCTGCCACTTATACATATGAATTGACAAATAATGCGGGTAAACCAAATACAGTAGCCATATCTGGTAGTGGTAACCTGAATACGACATCAACTGTAATTAACTATGAAACGGACAGTTCATTTAATATTACTGTAAAAAGTACCTATGCTGATATAAGTTCCAGCCAAATATTTAGAATTGATGTGAACGACATCAACGATGCACCTACCGACTTTACCATTGGTAATTCATCCGTTAATCAAACTGATCTTTCGGGGACAACAATCGGTACATTTGAGGCAATTGACGAAGATAGTACAGGCACGTACACATACACATTATTAAACAACACTGATAAATTTAAAATAGTGGGTAATATATTACAAACCAGCAAAGACTATCTTATTGCCGGATCCTATAATGTGAGTGTTAAGTTAAATGATAATAACACGTTTTTCTACACTAAAGATATTACTATTAATGTAATTGCTGGGGAAGTAACATTAAATACAAATAACAGCGTGACAACAGCAATATTTGATGGTGCCGGCATTGGAACTGGAACATTAATAAATGGCACAAACCGATTACAAGGGGCAACTGTTGTAATCATTCGAAATTACACCGGTGGTATTGGAGCAAGTGCGTTCCAAGGGGCGACCGGATTAATGTCAGTTACTATTCAAGATAATGTCGCCAGTATTGGAAATAATGCGTTCAAAGCGACGACAGGTTTAGAAACCGTCGTTATTGAGAGTGGTGTTACCAGTATTGGAAATGAAGCGTTTTCAGGTGCTTCAAGTTTAATTTCCATTACTATTCCTGCGAGTGTTAACACTATTGGACATACTGTGTTCTCAGGTGCTTCAAGTTTAAATTCCATTATTATTCCTGCTGGTGTTACCACTCTTGGTGATAGTACGTTCAAGGGGGCGACAAGTTTGACAGATGTGTCTTTTGGGGCGAATTCCCAACTAGAATATATTAATGATGAGGTGTTCTCTGGGGCAACAAACTTACAAACCATTACTATTCCCGCCTCTGTCAAAACTTTTGGAAATAAAACGTTTTCTGGTGCGATAAAGTTGACCGAAGTAAAATTTGAAGCGGGTTCTCAATTAACCACGCTTGGAGAAGCTATGTTTGAAAATTCAGGATTAACGTCTATTACTATTCCTGCAAGTGTCACCAGTATTGGATTTAATTATAATACATTTATTAATGCCGCATATTTGAATGAGATTAATGTGGATGGTGGTATTAATTACTCATCTAGGGACGGTGTATTATTTAATGCTAACAAAACGTTATTGATTAAATACCCAGAGGGTAAATCGGATACATCTTATAATATTCCTATTAGTGTCACTAGCATTAATACTAATGCATTCATTAATTCGGATATAAATGAGGTTTACGCTTATCCAAGTTTGATTGCACTTATTGAAGTTTTGAATGTGGGTCCAGGAAATACGATTGGTAGCAAAAGCGATATAACTGTTATAGAAACAGCTATTAATGATATAACATTAACATTTAGTACGGGTGATGAAAAGATTAATGAAAATACAGAACCCGGCTTTACGTTTGGTTCATTTGTATCAACTCTTAATAATGGTGAAACTGTAAATTATACTTATACATATGAATTGACAGGTAATACAGGTGAACCAAATACAGTAGCCATATATGATAGTAGCCTGAATACAGGAACGGGTACAATTGACTATGAAACTGACAGTACATTTGATATTACTGTAAAAGGTACATACGCCTATAATAACACTAACACTGATATAAGTTTCAGCAAAACATTTACAATTAATGTGAATGACATAAACGAAGCACCTACCGATTTTACCATTGATGTAAACACCGTTTATGATAATGTAGCAGCGAAAACAACAATAGGTACATTTGATGTAACTGACCAAGATAGTACAGGCGTGTACACATACACATTATTAAACTACGCTAACATATTTGAGATTTCAGGTAATACATTGCAAACTTATGGGGGGGCGGAGACATTAGATTATTTAACAACACCGTCTTATGCTGTGAGTATTAAGTTAAGTGATAATAATTTAGATAGCGTATTTGATATAACTAGGGTTTTTACGATTGATATTATTAGCAGTGAAGTAACCATTACTACAGATACAGGTGTGACGACAGCAACATTTGATGGTGCAAACGTGGGAACATTAATAAATGGAACAACTAAGTTACAAGGGGCAGGGGCAACTGTTGTAATCATTCAAAATTACATCGGGGGTATTGCAGCAAGTGCGTTCCAAGGGGCGACAGGTTTAACGTCAGTTACTATTCAAGAGAATGTCGCAAGTATTGGAGCAAGCGCGTTCCAAGGTACAACAAATTTGACGTCAGTTACGATTGGCAATAATGTAACAGGAATTGAAGCAAATTCGTTATCAGGGGCGGCAAGTTTGACTACGATTATTGTTACTAATAATAGTACTTACTCTGCGGTTGATGGTGTATTATTTAATGATGACTACACTTTATTGATTAAATATCCCCAAGGTAAAACTGGATCATTATATACTATTCCCAGTAGCGTCACCAGTATTGGGTCAGGTGCGTTCCAAAGTGTGACAAATTTGACGTCTATTACTATTCCCAGTAGCGTCAACACTATTGGGTCAAGTGCGTTCCAAAGTGTGACAAATTTGACGTCTATTACTATTCCCAGTAGCGTCACCAGTATTGGAGATAATGCGTTCCTATCATCCGGTTTAACAGAAGCGACAGTAGATTATGCTAGAATTGGACAAAATACAAATTTCCCCGACACACTCGGTGCTCAACAAACCATTGGCGGTAAGACACCAGTATTCATAATAGGATATAATATACCAGATAGTGTAACAATTTTTTATACAGATGATAATACTATTAGTGTTAGTATCTCTGGACAACTTAATAGTACATATTATTCATCATTTGTGGTAGGTGAAATAACGCAGGTAAAGATAGGAAGTGAAGTAACCAGTATTGGAGAAAAGGCATTCAATGGTGCGACAAGTTTGACTACCGTAACATTTGAAGAGAATTCTACCATAGAAACAATTGGAAATCAGGCATTCGATGGTGCGACAAGTTTGCAAAATATTACTATTCCAAGCAGCGTCACCAGTATTGGTTCGGCAGCGTTCTCGGGCGCGACAAGTTTGACCGAAGTAATATTTAATACATCTTCACTATTATTAACGATTGGAGCAAGTGCATTCCGTGGTACGTCAAGTTTGACTTCTATTACTATTCCCGCGAATGTAACATCAATTGGGGGTGGTGTGTTCCAAAGTATGCCGGGTTTAAACACAATTAATGTAGCAACTGGCAATACTAATTTCGAAGTGGTTGATAATGTTTTATTTAAATTAACGAATAATAATAAGACAGAATTAATACGTTATGTACCAACCAAGACTGATACATCATATGATATTCCTAGTGGCGTCACTAGTATTGGTGAATATGCGTTCCAAGGGGCGACCAACTTGGGTTCCATTAATATTCCTGGTACTGTTACCACAATTGGATTGGGTGCGTTCCGTGATACAATAAGTTTGACTACGGTCACATTTGAACCTAATTCTTTGATTACAATTATTGCAGATTATCTCTTCTATGGTGCGACCAACTTGAACTCTATTACTATTCCCGACAGCGTCATCACTATTGGAACAAGTGCGTTTAATAATGTGACAGATTTGACGTCTATTACTATCCCCAGTAGCGTTACCAGTATTGGAGATAATGCGTTCCTATCATCTGGTTTAACAGAAGCAACCGTAGATTATACTAGAATTGGACAAACCGTAAATTTCCCCGCAGTAATAGGTGCTGAACAAACCATTGGCGGTAAGACACCAGTATTCATAACAGGATATAATATACCAGATAGTGTAACAATTTTTTATACAGCTGATAATATTAGTAGTGTTAGTATCTCTGGACAACTTAATCCGATCGATTATTCACCATTTTCGGTAGGTTCTATAACACAGGTAACGATAGGAAATACTGTGACCGGTATTGGAGCAAATATGTTATCGGGCGCTTCAAGTTTGACTTCTATTAGTATTCCTGATGGTGTTACCAGCATTGGGTCAAGTGCGTTCGCAAATTCAGGATTAATATCCGTTGTCATTCCTGATGGTGTTACAATTATTGAAGATGGAGTGTTCTATGGTGTGACAAGTTTGACTTCTATTACTATTCCTGCGGATGTTATCAGTATTGGAGTGAGTGCATTCGAAGGTGTGACAAGTTTGACCGAAGTAATATTTGCACCTGGTTCTATCCTAGAAACGATTGGAAATCAGGCGTTCTTAGGCGCGACAAAGTTGACGTCTATTACTATTCCTAATAGTGTCACCAGCATTGGAGATAATGTGTTCAAAGACGCAACATTACTTAGTGAAGTAACATTTGGGATTGGTTCTAATTTAACCACTATTGGGTCGAATATATTCTCTGACTCTGGTGTAACAACTGTTTCTGCTCCTCAGAATGTAATTTCAGAACAAGGTTGGACGGTGGGAACAGGAAACACAATTGGTGATAAAGGTGGTATTTTAGTTATATTGTTAGCGTTAGTTACACAATATGCAGCCCCCCAACCAATTCCAAGAATGGATGCGGGAATGCGTATACGTATGTTACGAATGAATGCCATTAATTTAGGTAAGGTAAATAAAAGTAGAGGAAACGAGGAAACTGGAACTGTAATACACAATAATATAAATTCACGCCTTCAAATGGTTAGAAGTAGTGGTAGTAGGGTTCCAAGAAAGGTCACGAATAGACCTACTATCTAAAATTAGTAAAAAATACAAATAAAAAATACAAATAAAAAATACAAATAAAAAATACAAATAAAAAATACAAATAAAAAATACAAATAAAAAATACAAATAAAAAATACAAATAAAAATAAAAAACATGTAATTGTTGTTTTTTATTTTTTTGATTTAGTTTATGTTTACAAATCTAACAAATAACCACCTCTTTATATTTGGGTTTAGCATTGGGATTGGGGGTTAGGGGTATGGTTAGGGGTAGGGTTAGATGTTGAGCAAGGTTCAGAAGAATTAGCATCGTATTTACGTTTCTTGAAATTCAACGCAAACATTAATTTCGATGGGTGGAGGGCATTCACATACTCAATAAAGTCATTCGTTTGCAAACTTTCTCCCTTGCCGCGAAGTTCGGTGCGATATTTGTAATGAATGGCGTTAATATGTTGCCTATATTCGTAGCCAATATCTTTAAACTCTGCCTTCTTAGTAACATTTAGTTGAATGTAAAGTCTATTTAACTCCTGTGTATATTCAACAATTTTTTGCAAGAAACCATCAAACACCTCTTTATATTCAGGAAATACGTGAATAAATTCTTGCACCTTTTTGTCTTGACGAAGAGACAAATAATGATGCTCTAACTTGGGTTGATTTCCACGAAGAGTTCGCATATATTCATACACTGGGTTGCGCAACTTTGTATGCCTACCTGTTTTTTCGTTTTTGATAATATAACCCATCAGAATAATATTATTTTGCATATTGTATTCAAAGACATTACACTCCTCTTTGTCAATGAAATTATATCTTTCGTGTAAATCGTCCCAATCAAATATTCCATCACCATCAAACAATGTAGGTCTATTTATTTTAGCGTGGGATAACATAGTCGTTTCACAAGTGGAAGGAACTTTATTTATAGTAAAAGTATTTCCAGGATTAGAAACAATCTCATACACACCAATAATATATAGGGAATTCGTGCGAATTGTATTCACAATCTTGTTATCGGTGTGCTTAATTACAAAATTATAACACAAATTTTTATTAAGTTTTGAAAGGTCTAGATCAGATTGTTTCGCGCAATCAATAAATAATTTTGCAAATGAAGCAGTAGTTGCACCACCATCATATGACCTGTAGAATGAATTTTTAGCACCAACAGAAGCTCTAGTGCTAATATTCCATCCAGCATTGTCAGCATTATCGCTACCAATTAACTCTTCTAATTCAGGGACATATAAATTATCCGAAGTTTTGTCATAAAATAGCGACACCATTGTACCTTCCACAAATTCTTCAACAACACAATCCGCCGCGGGGTTTTCCTCCATAAAAAGTTCCATCTCAACGGAACGGGGGATTGCATAACTGATGACATCGTCATTTTTATTGGTAATCACCGATTTATAATCACTATAATAATTGCCATTCTCCTCCGATTTATCTAAATTTTCTTTTTTATAGCGAACCTGTGTATACATTTTCTCTTTACCCGGACCAAGAACATTGTGTACTTTCACAATGTCACCTCCAGCGTTGTATCTAATAAAATCTTTGGGGCAAATCATAGTTGTATTCATCTTATACGAATAAATTTAATTAATGCTAATAATGGAATGTATATATCTTATTTCAATTTATTTTAATTTATTGTAATTTATTTTAATTTATTGTAATTTATTGTAATTTATTGTAATTTATTGTAATTTATTGTAATTGTCCCTCTAATTTCGCAATATATATTTAAAATCGGTTGTAATAAAGCCATTAAATGCGGAACTCGCAGCAGTAGTATATGCACCAAAATTTTCAACATAAACCCATTCGCCAATCGATAATTCAGGCAACATAGTTCCGTCGGATATCAAATCAATACTGTCACAAGTGGGTCCAAATATTTTACTTTTATATAGTTTTTGTTCATTCCTTTTATTAAATGGTAAAATTGTTGGTATTTTATGGTCAAAAAAAATACAATTAAACGAACCATACACGCCATCATTTAGGTAATATACTCGTGTTTCTTCACTTTCTTTTGTATCATCGTTCATTACAACCTCTCGTTTTTTACCAATCACATTTAATATTAATGTATGCGATTTTTCAACAAAATACCGCCCTGGTTCTGATATAAAATGAATTTTATTTTCTGTAATTTCGCTACTAAAAAAATCGTGTTGTGCCTTATTTATTGTGTCTGCGATATGTTCGATATTCACTTGGTCGTTATCTAAATAAATCCCAGGAAAACCACCACCAATATCTATAATATGAATATTCATATTGTGTTTAATAGCTATATCATACGCATATCGGCACGTTTGAATAGCCGTATAATAACTTTCAACACTTTTACAACCACTACCAACGTGAAAACTAAATCCAACTAATTGTAATTTTAATATATTCAATATGTTAATTAAAAATTCTATATTTTCAAATTTACAACCAAATTTACAGTTAAATTTACATACACTTTTACTATCATCCACAGCTAATCGTAATATTAATTTCGCGTATGGATGATATAATTTGATTTTATATAGTTCATCTTCACAATCAAACGTCATCAAATCCACCTCATTTGCGCGAGCGTATTTAATTTGTGAGGACATTTTACACGGGTTCGCGAATATAATTTTATTGGGGTCATTCGTCAGCTCAAGTATTGATTTAATTTCATTTTCAGACGCACAATCAAAATAAGTACCCAGACAATTTAAAACTGTTAATAATACAGGGTTTGGATTGCATTTTACAGCGTAATATGGTTTAATGTTTGGGAAGCAGGTTGTCCATTTTTCATACGCTGTTATGATTTCCCCGATGTCGATTATATAAAAGGGTTGTTCATTTTGGTTGTTTTTTATGAAATCATTAATTATATCATATGTTGTATGCTCGTTACTATATAATTTTACATTATATTTTTCTAATAATTGATTATCTATACTCATAATAATAATATCTATATATTGAAGTTTTTATATACAAATACAAATACAAATATATATTACATCTTCATTTGTGTATTCGATTGTGTAATATAATTGGTCAAAACAATAAAACAATAAAACAATGTAAGGGACAATTTGTTGTGATATATGTTCGCAAATGTGTAAATCTTCAAAGATGTAAATTTTTTATTTATATTTGAAGATAAATTTCTATTTACATTATATAGTAGTATAATAATAATGGAAAGAAATTCAATATCATTAAATCTCGGAGATATAATTCAATTAACATCCCCATCAAATGATAGTTTGCATAATAAATTATTTTTAATTACTTATATAGATGGAAAACGGTTGGAACTACGTGATGAATTTACCATTGAAAATTTAAATATTATTGATGGCGAATTTAGCGATAAATCAATTAAAGGAATTGAAATTATACACCGGTCTGAAAGTAAAGGGTATGCAGAAATAAATGGGTTAGTTGAAGGAAAATGGATAAACATATATTTTAAAGGAGATGTGCCATTTATTGTTGTTGGAGAAATAGTAAGTAAAGAGCGTGATATGATAGAAATAAAATTACACCCAGACGAAAGTTATATTTATTTAGACTTTGAATATTCTGGATTAAAAGAGGAATATAATATTGATAAAATAGAACTGAGAGAAAAACCAAAAACATTAACAACGAAACAAAATGATGGATTAAACATTTATGAAGTTACAAGAACTGGCGAAGAAGATATTGAAGAAAAACAGCAACCGATTAATGGGGAAAATAATGGGGAAATAAACGAAAATTTATCAGTTGAACACGCAAATAATATGAATGAACCTCACGATGGAGAACCTCACGTTGAACAAGGCGAACACTCAAATGTAGAATTTGATGACCTATTAGATAATAATACTTTGGGGGAGGATTTGGGATTTGTTGAAACAACCTCTAAGGTACCGCCAAAAGAAATGCGGTATGGGTTGAAAATGCAATTGGATGATTTAATTGGCAGTGTTATCAACAGTATCGAATTAAAAAAACGAACCCCTATGGTACACAAGGAAGTACAAGTATACGTTGAACGTGTAACATTACTTAGGGAACAATTTTCGAATTTTGATAAAAATGGTAATATTAGTAATATCTTAAAAAAATCATCAAATACTATCATATCTGATAACATTTTAGATAATAATAACGCACAACCATTATGGTTATATTATGGAGGGGTGATGCAGAGGAAAATATATGATAATAATACCGATGGTGGTATGTTTGTAAATTCTAATATTATAACGGACGTAAATAATTATTTAAGGTATAGTAATGAGTATCAAACAACAAGAGAGCAAAAATTTAGAACGTATATTGACGATGTGATTAATCCTTATATATCATCTAATGATGAATTCGCGTTTAGTATATTCAATTCAAAACACGATATTAATACAATCGCTAACAATAACGGTAATTTATCACGAACAGATGCCACCGGGACAAATGTATTTAATACATTAGACAGACATTTAAGTGGCGAAACAGTTACTTTTGATAGTTACATTACATTACCTGTAAAACTGTTTTCAATACAATATGTGAATTCACCTAATATAAACATAATGACAAAAATAATAGAATCGGGTAAAAGAAAATTAATAAGCAATATTTTTAATGACACTAATAATAATATCATATTTAAAGGGGATAAGAAAAAGGTGGATGAAACAAATTTAAACCAATATAAACACCACATTAAATCGGGAAAGCAAGAAGATTTGAAAGAATTATTGCAACGTGACCTACCAGTAACAAGTAAAATAATACATATGAACCATATTACTAAAAATTCAGAGAGGACACCGTTAAGTGTTAACAATACGATAAATGAACTAGTAAAATATACAATCAATCATGATAATATTAGCTATGATGATTATATTTCAATTAAAAATATAATATATTCTATCAAACGCGACTTTTTTTCATTTTTTAATAAACATAAGAGGATTTATAATAATATTTCCAGTTTAAATCAAGACCGTTATTCCGACATTTTTCAGAAAAACACGTTCTATAATTATATATTTGATAAACGAAAAGGTACACAAGAAGAAAATGATTTATTAACCGATTTATTAGTTAAAACGTATTTGCGTGAACAACTGATACGGTTTGATGGTATAGATGGAACAAATAACACTAATAAACGGCAACTACTGCAAGAAGAACCAAAGGAGCTTGATATAGATGAAAATTGGAAAAAAATGTATAAAAAAAAACACCCAAACTCTAGTAATAAAGATTATTATAATGCATTCGTTATATTCTTAGATAAAGGCATTATTGTTAAACCTGAAGATATTGCAACGTATTCTAAAAATGACGACACTACATCCGAATTTATTGAAAGACAATTTACAAATTCGTCCTTTATTACACACGCGAATAGTATAGACAATTTAAGATTTCTAACACATTTAATATCATATGGAAACGCTTCACTTGTGAATGACAATTTTGAAAGTATGATGGAAAATTACAAAACATATTTAGGTTCTTTGAATGGTAATAATGCAAATGGCAATTCTGTAAATTATGGTTCGGGTAAATGTGAGATAAATATTAAATTGTCGAAGAAATATATTTCGGAAGAAGAATTAGAAGACGATAATGATAAGGACATACAATATGATAAAGAATTTGATGATACATATTATGACGCTATGCATATTTATGCGGATGAAAAGAAAAATATGACAAATGAACAATTCGAAACGTATTTGTCCGAAAAAATGAAGGAAGTACACAACTTGGATGAAGATGGTGCGCTTGATATGGCAAAAACAATTATAAATGGTAAAAGGATGATTAGCAATGGTGATTATGCATTATTAGAACTATATGATGATGAATTAGTTTCTATCAGAATATACAAAAGAATAAATAGAAGATGGGTATTAGACGAGGAGGCAACATCACAACATATGAATAATTTCTCTCTACTTATGGATGGGAATAGATGTCCACAAACAATTGATTGTGGTTACGATGGCAACATTTCATCTAACGGTTCTGATTGTTTATCTACCCGAGAGAAAAGAGAGAAAATAAACAAGGTATTTGTCGATCAAATGATACTGGAATTTAAACATGTTTATTCCAAAAAGGAGACAGAACTCAAATTATTGATCTCTCATATGGGAGAGAAATTGAGAAGACAACAAGTGTTGAATAATAAATTATTATATAAATATTCGGAAAAAGCAAACCGAATATCTAATTTCTATAACTTTCAAGATATGTCTATTATTAGCCCGCTTCATTCGATGCGTGACCAAATATTAGGGAATGAAGATTTTGCAACCAAACAACAAGAGATTATTATGTTTGTGAAAAAATTCCTTAGGGAACCAAATAGTTCTAATTCTGACGCTATTTCGGAAAATAAATATATGTTATATTGCAAAGACACAAACCAGGCAATTTTGCCATTATTTCTATATGAATTGGCGAACGCGTTTGCAGGCCAGGGTGGAAACTATACCAGAGAATTAGAGAGAATAAAAAATACACAAGGCGAATTAAGCGATGATGGTGGTTTTTGGGTTGATGCAAAATCTGGGTCTGGTTATAAAATATGCGATATTGATTATAGTTTTGATGAAGGGTATACTGAGGGTGGTTCTAAAATCACTACTCACGCAGTATTGGAACCCGAGGAACCAACAGATGATGATGACTTTGAATTATCTGTTTCCGAATTAGAAATTTACGAAGAATTTAAAAACAAATTAATTGAAACTACTTCAAAGGACAAAGATGATAATGTTATGTTTACTTCAACAGATGCAAATGATATATATACATTGTTGTCGAAAAGTGAAAATTTCACAGGTATTATATTAGAAAATAAAGTTGAAATTGTCATTAAAATACTTAACTTTTACAACAGAAGTCCTGCATTGCAAGAAAAAGCAGAGATTGCGAAAGTTGTTTTATCTATGGCTGCCATTGTAATAAATATTCAATTGCAAATATTTGATATTTCGGTAATTAGATACTCGGGGTCGTGTATTCCATTTATATTTGGGTTCCCACTATACGATGAAACGAATATGAAAACGGTTGAATTTGTTGTATGTGTCTTTAAAGAGTTGAAGTTGAATGAACTTATTAATTCTATGAAAGTTGAAGAAGTTGTTACTACTTTAAAACCATATATTGTAAAATTAGCTAGGGGGGAATTTAAAAGCGATATAAACCGATTTTTATCAGAGAGAAAAACTGCTGTTGAAAAACAAGTTGATGTTCAATATAAAGGTTCATTCAATTATAAATTGTTTATGCCATATCAAGGTAATATTAAATTACCATCATACAACCCATTATCTACCAAAATTAAAGAACCGTACATGTCATTTGAAAATAGAATGATTGCTACATCAAAAATAATTGAGTTATCCTATTATATCCTATATGAAATGCACAATACTGTTTCAAAGGAAGAATTACATTTTATTGGAAATAAAATACATAAAAATAATACTTGTTGTATGTCTAATCATTCAACGGTTGATGCGTATTTCCGTGAAAATAATAGGTCATATGATTCATACATTGACCAATCACGAGAAATTAATAATATGTTAAATACTACACGGTTAAATAGTAAACCGAATTGTTATTATTCGAATGAAAATACACGTAAATTTGTACCAAATCCGCCTAATAGTTATGATACTATACTACTTAATGATGCCGTTCATACATATAGACAGAAATACATTGAACAAAATATTATAGATGATGATGATGATGATGATGATAATAATAATAATAATGTATCACTCAATAATGAAGACAATGGAAATAAGATGTTCCAACCAGAGAAAATAGATACAACGTATATTCATAAAAAAAATATTGTTAAAATGGACACCCATATTAATATGTCTTTATGCGAAACATTACAGCGTAGAATGCAAGATAGAATTGATTGCCAATTACAGGATAAAGACAAAGACAAAGACAAAGATGACGACGAAGACAAAATAGCTATGTGTGTAAAGGAAGATTTAACACCTAAATTTGAAAATTTTGTTGATAAATTACATGAACTGATAAAGGATATACCTTGTGAAGGTTCCCCAGAATTAGAAGATAAATTTAAATCCAAAATTTCAAAAATGGAAAGTTATATTTTCAATCAAATACAAAAAATGAAAGATAGTATTACGAAAAATTTACAAACATTACCAAATGTCAAAGGGAGAAGGAAAACATCACAAAAATATGATATGTTCTTTGATAATTTAAAAACTATCTTTTTAAATTGGAGTAAGAATAAATCGGATTCTAACCCAATACAATTAGTGAATACGTTCAAAATAATCATAAATATTATTAAAATAAAATCTTTTAAGAATTTTACTGAAACCGTAGAGGTAGTTAATAACCCATATGTTGTTCCTAAACATTGGGGATTATATAAAAATGATGCTATCATTTTATCGGATTTTAATAAAAAAATGGATACATTACATAATGTTAATTCTATTACCCAAGAACTGTTTCATAAAATTAATATTCCATTAAATGAACATATATCTTGGATCAACACCTTCTCTTTACCCAAAGATTTAAAACATATGGAAATTTATATTTATATTTACAGTATCTTATATTTGCTATATATAATTCAAGAAAACATTGATACCATTACAAATGCGGATTGCAAACTGAATTCCAAAATATTTCTAAATAGTTTAATTGAACGACTATTAATTGAATTTAAGAACCAAACGATTAATTTTGAACAAATTATGGATAAAACGTTACGTTCTAAAGAAAGGGAAAAAGACCAGATGACAGCAAAGTTAAAGGGTATGAATGATGATGAAGGAGAAGTGGATGAATTTTTGAGATTACATAAATTAGGAAAATGGGGCAAGGGTCTACAGAAAAGTTTATTTGTGTATGATGCTCGCACACAAGAAGAAGAAAGAAAGCAATTTACTGGTCAAGAACAAGAAGAGCGGGAACAAGAAGAGCAGGAACAAGAAGAGGCAGATTTATCAAATTTAGGCGAAGATGGAGAAGATTTAAGCGAGGAATAAATTTATTATATTTAAAATTTTATTATATTTAAAATCTTCAAAGGTAATATATATAGATATAGCACTTATATGTCCAATTTTATTTATGTAATGAAACAACAAAAAGTGGGTGTAACCATTATTATTTATTTGTTAATTATGTTTAGTTTAATTTACACCAAACCTTCCTTCCTATTTAACCAGGATGATAGTATTAAACCATTTGGAGTTGGGTATCAAACAAAATCTATATTATCGCTCCCAATCATTTCTATTTTAGTCGGTATACTATCATATATGTTTGTTCTACATTTCTTGAATTATAGTAATGCTAAATTTTAGATATAGAACAAATATAGAACAAATAAATATTCATAATATATAATTATATATTATGAGTTATGGAGCTAATTTAGTAGAACCAGGTGTGCAATTCTTTTTTAGACAGTCGCTTAAAAAATGTCACGAATTCAAAGAAAAATACTACAACATTTATTACAATATTTTTGTCACTATTTCCATCTTTGTTGTAGTTGGATTATTTCTTAGATATAAGTATAAAGGCAAACTTACTAAGGAAGAGGAAGAAATAAAAGACCGAAAAAAACAAGAATATATTTTATCCAAAATTAAAAATTACCAAGCAACACAAAAAGTAAATAGAAATACAATCACAAACTTACCTGCTTTTAACAACGAATATGAAACAATTGCTAGACGTCTGTACAATCAATAATTTTTGGATATTTTTGGATATTTTTGGATATTTTTGGATATTTTTGGATATTTTTGGATATTTTTGGATATTTTTGGATATTTTTGGATAATATATATATATAAATATTCACATTATATATATAAATTATATTATGAGTATGATTACGAACATCCTTAGCAAATTACTTGGCGAAACATTGTTGAGTTTTTACCCTATAATTGTCAAGAAAATAAATTTGGATTTAATATTACAATTATGGAGTAGATACTTTTCATATGTTATTTTTTCTGCATTCTTTATCGACTGGGGCTTTGTATATAAATCAATAAGGTCGTTTGATGGATTGATGCTGTCGGTTATTACGCTTATACACGTTTATACTTCATATCGTAGTTTTCAGTTATTAGATAGCGGGATTGCAACCACTATCTTTTATTTATACCCAATCATAATATTATTGTTATCGGGAACTTATTTTTCCCCTATTATTTTTGTTTCATTATTTGGTGTTTATCTGATTGCAAATGACATCAATGGTTCATCACAATCAGATAATACAAATAGTGAAAATACAAACGCGGAATTAGACGAACTCTTGCACAAATATGGAGCAAATGGTCGGGCAAATATATTTAAGGATGGTAAGAATTTAAAAGAACATTATTGGAATGAAGGAATTATTACCGCATTACTTGCTGCATTCACAGAAGCAGTTATATTTTATTTAATCCGGAATATAAAAACGAATAATAATTGGAACCATCTATTTTTATCATATTTTATTGGGGCAATCGTACTTACATTCTTCTTATGGGAAAAAATAAGCAAAACTACCTTATATAGTGGTATGTCGTTGTCCTTAGGGTTAAATTCATTTATAGGACTAATCGGATATTATTTAAGGTTCTATTCAATTTCTAGGTTGGATACATATACATATGCTATATTATCTTACTTTGGGATTGTTATGTCATATATTTACGGCGTCGTTCTAAATAACGAGGTTATTACTTTACAAAAACTATTTGGCACACTATGTATTATTAGCGCGAATATATATACAATATTTAGATGATAACCATTAGTCAATAATTAGTCAATAATTAGTCAATCGTATACGATGTGTAAGGGTTGTTTGAAAATTTAATGGAAGACACATTTGGACATTCCGACCCGATTTTTAATGTTATATATTCTTTCATTTCATTCATATTACCATATGTTACTACAATATCATCATAATATAATTTAAACACTCCAATCTGCTCTAATATATCCACTTTGGATATTATCAAAATATTCACACCAGATACATTTATTGCATATATTAATTTATTCAAATTCAACCAGTTCACTTTTCGACGCCGTTTTGTTGTTACACCATATTCTTCTCCCACCTCTCCAATTTTATGTAATTCTACGTTGTCTAATAATTCATCGGGGAAAAATGGGTCAATCCCAGAACGAGTATCATATATTTTAACTGCACCATATATATCATCAATCAACTTTGGACTAAACCCCAAACTACACGCACTATACGGCAATGTAACACTCGACGTTGTATAAGGATAATTTCCTTCGTTTATGTCTAACCAAAAACCTTGCGCCCCTTCGCATAGTACGTTTCCATATAATTCCCCATTCCATAAATATTCTTTCAATTCAGGTATATCTTTTACTTGTAACCCAACCCTTCTATATTTATCACTATAACAAGGTGCTATTCCGCGTTTAGTTGTTCCTTGCTCTTTATTTAATTCATTTATATCTTGCTCAATATGCTCATCTGTTACAATATGAGCGTTTGGACTAATTTTTATAAGGTCTGTATTAAACCCATTGGTGTTCAAATAATCCACTTCTTCAAAAAAACTTTTGATATTTACAACACAATCTGGTCCTATAATTGATTTCACGCCATAAAATACACCACTTGGTATTAAGTGCGTCTTATATTTATTCTTTTTTACATACACTGTATGACCGGCGTTATTCCCACCATTCCAACGACATACAAAATCATACGCATTACTTTTTGCTAATTGCGACACTATCTTTCCTTTTGCTTCATCCCCCCACGCCAAACCACAACAAATATCAACCTTCTTTATAGCAGTTACACTCATTCTTATTATAGATATATCTATTATAAATATATCTATATGTGTTATTATTAAATTAAAATTTATATATATATATTAGTAAATAGTTATGTTGATTGATGAACGTACAAAAAAAGCGATTAATAAATTCTATGAATATAAATCAAATTACGAACAAGAACGCCAGGATAAAATTGACAAAATTCATAAAAAATACGCTGATAATAATGGGGAAATTCAAAAACAACTGGCTAAATTTAAGCAACCCTGTATATATTGCAAACGTAGTGTAAATACACTATTTATTAAAAAAGGCAACCGTTTAATTATTATGTGTGGCGACAAAAATATGCCGTGCCCCGATAAATTAGAAATTGTTATTCCGAATTTTATCCATATTAATGATGGTATTCAACAATATAATAAATCATTAGAGGAATTAAGACAAAAGATTATTAAAATACGAGCAGACCTTACATATGAATTCATTGACGAAGAAGAAGCAATCAACGAATTTCAAAATTTGAATGATGAATTCAATACTGATTCTGAATTTTATACCGGGTTACTTTTATATAAAGGGAATATTGAGGAAAATAAAGAACGCGAACATATGATGATTTCTAAAATTAGCGAAATTAATAGATTAAAACAAGCAAGCTCTCAATTATTACAAAAATACGCTAAAACACATACACAACAACTTTTGCAAGATTATATTGAACTTATTAAATGTAAAGTTTTTCCGCAAAAACAACAATTGCAGAATTTAAGATATAGTTTTCAAGAAATCATAAGTAGAGAAATTAATACTGGTGAAGAAAGAGCTGGGACAATTGAATATAAATTATTTCAACGACCTAATTTATTTGAATTGTACCAGCATATTTGGGCGAGTATTGAAGATCCAACGGTTTTGCAGAATGGCAAAAAAAAAGATAGTGTTAATAGTTTTATTGTTGAAGATAGTGAAGAAACAAAACGTAATCAAAATAATGAGGAAGATGAGGAAGATGATGATGGGGCTAATAATAATAATGCGGATGGTCTTGCTAATAATAATAATAATAATAATAATGATAATAATGATGATAATAATAGTAATAATAATAATGGGGATTTAGAAGAAGTTGTTATTGATGAAGGGAACATTGCACCACAAAATGAAGTAATTGAATTACGACCTAAGACAAATGAATACGAAACTGATAGTGATGACGATAATTATGGGAATGGGAACGATGATGATGATGAATAAGAAGAAGATTAAGAAGAAGATTAAGAAGAAGAATAAGAAGAAGATTAAGAAGAAAAAAATATTATTTACAACCCCCGTTAATTTATATTACTGACAAATTTATATTATACGTTAAATATATTATAAATATGTTAAGTAGATTTTGTGATATGATTGATTTAAAACTTTTTTTATTTAGTTTTTTTATTGGTATATTATTTGTTTATACCCTGGGTGCTGACCGAAAAACGGTGTATATGTACCCTTCCCCTAATACATACAAAGATATTGTTATTCAAGATGATGTTGGTAATTGCTTTAAATATGACCAAAAAAAGTTATCTTGTGAAAAAAATAAAGATAAAATAACTTCTTTCCCAGTTCAATACGAATCTACCGAAAAAGAAAGAGAAGAAGATAAAACACAAAATAAAATTCTTGGTATTTTTTAAATATCAAATGTTTTGTCCAATCCAATCCAATCCAATCCAATCCAATCCAAATCATACAATTTTCATAATACATTTTAATTCACTTGTATTATGAAATTATTTACACATTTTACAATTATTTAACGTCTTTTGCGTGATGCTTTTTTCCCTTTCTTTCCTTTGTTCTTTTTCATTGTTCTTTTTACTTTTTTCATCCTTTTCGTTTTCTTACTCTTTTTACTCTTTTTACTACTTCTTTTTCTTGTTTGTTTTCTTTTACCGCCTTTGTTAGTCCAATTGGTATTCATTTCTTTGCTCTCTTCATTTTCGTTATTATTATTTAAGCCGCCATCAAATTCTTCTTCATTCATTCCATTGTCCTTGTCCTCTTTCTCTTTCTCTTCCTCTTCGTTACTATTATTTAAGCCGCCCTCCAATTCTGCTTCATTCATAGATATATGTCCATTATTATTGCCAGATGCATTGCCAATATTACTATCACCATCATGTTTCTGACCATACTGCGCTTCTATTATTTCTTGTTCAACCTCCTTATTGGCCATTTTCACGCCCTCTTCATCATCTTCATCAGAAGAGCTCAAGCTCCAATTGCTATTATTATTATCTTCACCAATTATTCCTACTAGATCTGGGAAGGCACTGGGGAAGTGCTGTGTTGGTACATGAGTATTTATAATTGTGGTAACAAATACCTGGTAGGCTTCCGTTTTCTCTTGAACGCTTTGTCCCGGCCTGCCTAAAAAGGGTACTAAATTCCTACTACCCAATGTTTTGTATATCTCCAACCTTGCTTCGCGAATTTGTTCTATATACTGGTTGTATTCTGTTATTATCTCTTGTGCTCTCTTAAAATTATCACTTCCTTTTATTGAAAGCACATATTTCGTTAACGCTTTAATAATTGGAGGGATACGGTTATATTTAAACCTTTGAGACATATATTTTCCGCCCCAATCTCTTTTATCACGCTCCATTTGGGCTAGTTGTCTTGTTATCTCCTCGCGTGCGTCCTGTGCCTCAACCGAACCCGTGACCCTGAGAAGGATATTAAATATTTTGCCTAGATCTTTTTGTACCAGGACCATAGTATTTCTTGTCATTATATTAGCATTTCTCATAAGTTCTACAATTTGATTTAGAAGTGGCCCGGGGTCTGGGCCTTTTAACTTCATCGCGGTATATTCTATAGATAGTTGTTTCATCAAATAATCGCGACCTTTGACTATATCTATTTGAGTTTGCAGGGCACTCTTTTCGTCTGCGGTGTTAGCAATCATCCCCCTTGCGTATACAATCTTTAACATTTTTTCTATTTCAAATTCCAGGGCATCCTTACTAATTCGCACATTGTGTAGATTAGTAGCATCAAAAGGATCAAATGCAAGAGTTACCACGTTATGAACAACATCTAGATCTGTCATTTCGGGGTCTACATCTTCTGATGTTGGTAATGTCAAATTTTCCGGCACTATTGGAGCATAACCAAACGCATTGCGTAGTGCATTTATTACTGCCAATTGTCCGGCATCTAGTGTATTTTTAATGTAATCTATAAGTCGTCTTGATTTTGGTTGCGAAGCTTCCATAGCTAAATCTCTAAAATCTTTAAGCGCAATAATCTTTGCTCTTAAGTGAACCCAATTGGGATGGGTGAGTATTTGATTTATAATAAAAAGTGCCCGATCCTTAAATGTGCCCTGTTGCGCACCTTGAAACAGTAAGTCAAGCCCCCCAATCTCTTCGGCTACTGTCTTTAAATGTCTATTAAATATTCCGATAAAGTACATTTTGTCGCTGTATAAATTTAGTTTATGTGTAGCAGCCGCTGCGCCTTTAACAAACCCACTTGCTGCATCACCTACTTTATATGTAGCAACCTTTGCGGCATCAACCAAGTCACCTGCTTTTTCAATTGCTTTTTCACTTACTTCTTGTATATAATCAACAAGAGTGACATTTAAAAAATATGTTGAAGCTGTTGCTGCTGCTTTTGTCTGTTTTACAAAAGTTTGTACCGTTGACATAATTGTATATAATTATATAAATATAAAAATAAATAAATTATGTGAATATATTAATATATTTATATATTTATATATAATAATATATCATAATGGCATCTACGAGAAATAAAAATAGCGCAGAGAATTACGCTTCTCAGCAAAAACGCATTACCAATATTCATACGAATATATTAGATACAAATTATACATACAATAATCAATCTTTCCTACCTGACTTTGGCTTAAACCCCGCACAAATGCCTAGAAATTCAATTGCACCGAATAGTGTGGATTTAGAATCATCATTGCGTGGTATTGGTGCAACGAATTTGATAAATCCAACAGTACCAGTCCCTCTTCAAAATATACATATGCCTACTATTCGGTTTTTTGATAGAAATGAATTAATTATGCCTAAAGATTTAGCAATAGAAGGAAATCAACGTCCGTTAAAGTAAAAATATAATATATGTAATTTTTATAATAACTATATATATTAATGGCTTTTACAAGATTTAAATATGATAAATCACGAGTTGATAAACAATTAACAGAAGAAACATTTACAGCACGGTATATGTTAAATACCCCAGGGAATGGAACAGCAATGCCATTTCAGGAAGACCCACATACAAGATTACAAATGTGGGGTGCAAATTTTGCAGGAAATGCATTAGATGTGGAAAACGATTTGATGGGAATTACACGTCCATTAAACAGAGATTGTCTTAAGGACGAATATAAAAAAAATGCAACCCCATTAGAAACATTACATTATTCAACAACACCCTCCCATGTTTCTCAATCGCGTGTTGAAACACCTGCGTGGGAAGTTCGCAGTGTAATGCCCGACCGTGGCAACTTTCTATTTTATAATCCTCAAGAACATGTTGACCGCGAATTTCAAAATAATCTAAATACACGTATGATACAAAAAGATATGTATAAACATGGCAACCATTTAACGCGAGTTAGTGGAGGCAATGAAACAAATTGAATTGCTAATTGGTGTTGTGAATATTAGAATTATCATTGTGGTTTAATTTTAAAAATAAAATATTTTTATTCATTATTTATGAATGAATAAAAATACAAATGTGTCTAAGCGTAAAGCAAAGGACAAATCCAAGCACAAATCCAAGCACAAATCCAAGGACAAATCCAAGCACAAATATGATGAATTTGGAAATATAATTACAGAAAAAAACACATACATAAGGGGGTTAATTAAGCGAATTCCGAACATACGCAATTCTATTGTGTTAAATAAATGGTTTTTTTCATTGATAATACTTATTATCATTTATTGGTCATATATAGAAACAATTAAAAGCAATAATTTAAATTTCTATAAAACTACATACATTACGTCTATTACATACATTCTACATTTTTATTGGTTATTTACTTGTTTAATAATAACTGCAATGTGGGGGTGGTACGCGCATTATTTAAGTCATCATATAAGTTGCAATGATTATTTGGAAACATTGCACATTCCTAAAAATGGTTTTCTTCATTTTATAGCAACATATGTTTATGATTTCCACGATATAATTCATCATAATAGCGCCATAAATAAAAAGTGGATAAATTTACTCATAGAATTTATCTCTAATTTCTGGTACGAAGGTATATTCTATGTTTTTATTTTATGGATATTTAATCTACACCATTTAATTTATATTAAAATACCTCTATTGTGGGGTTTAACATACGCTAGTTCTCATTGTATAAATTATACTATATTAGAACCTTTGTGTCATGTACAGCACCATAAAAATCCATATACCAACTTTGGATTAGACACCATCGATGTTATCATGAATACAAAATATGATATTGATTGTTTGGAAGATTTTAATCATACTGGTTTCAATATGTTGGTTTTATTTTTACTCATTGAGTATCTTTATCCGTGATGCCATCAAGTGTGTGTTTAACCAACGAATTTTGTTTAACCAATGTATATCTAAAATTATCACTAAACACAATATAGTATTCATTCGTTAATTTAAATGTTTTAAACTCGCTATCCATAATTGATATTTCATATTGTGTATCTTGTGTTATATTAATGTTATGTGTTCTCTTCATAAGGAAATGTAAATGCTCATATATTAAAATGTTCGAATTGGTATAATAAAAATTAATAGGACTGGCAAGCGATAAAACATACGAAGTTTCATCGTTATCTTCGCCCAATGTGACTTCAATATTTAAAAAATATTTATCAGTACTTATTTTACACTTTTCATAATTGTCCAAGTTAGTGCATACTTTTCCAGTTCTCTTATTTTCACTATTTTCAATCAAAATTTGTATATCATAATCAACATTTTCGTCATTATTATCATTGTTATCATTATTATCATTATTATCATTTGTTAATAATTCATTATTTTTATAATAAAATATCTCCATATTATTTGTTGTAATAAACTTTCTTTTAATTAATGTAATTTTACTTTCAAAAAAACTAAACAAATAAATGAAAAAATATAGTATTTTACATAATTGGGTTTGAAAAAAAACGAGCATTAATGTATATATTATATGTATTATATACATTATTTAAGTATTATTTAAGTATTATTAGAATTCAAAGTTGTTTGGGAATTCAAAGTTGTTTAATTATAAATGTAACCGTTGCAAATAATATTCCTCCCCAAATAATATCCACGATTGACATAAATATACTCCATTTATTAAATATAGCAAGGTTTGTAAAATCAAAAATTCCATAAACGAGCATTCCTAAAATACCAGCTGTCTTAACCGATTCTTTTTTAAAAATGATAAAATATTGTATAACAGTTGCAATACATAGGTAACATAAAATTGCCGCGTAAATTTTTAAATCTATGTTTGCAAATTGTATACTACGAACTAAATCATTAAATTTGCCTTTCATTGCAAATAAATAAATCGCATCTACAATAAGAAGTAATCCAAACGTAAGTAATATTCCTCGTAACAAAGCTAACATATAATATATAATAAAAATATAACTACCATACAGAAATTAATCCATATGGTAGTTAAACTGTTAGATAACCAATTAAACAGTTCTTATAAGTGAAACAGCTTTGTAGAATACCTTTTTATCAATCTTATTGTTGATTGCAAAGGATAAACGTTTTGCAGTTTCTTTAAATGTTTCTTTTTTAGGTTCAATTAAATCAACATATTGTCTAGCTTGATTTAAAAGCCACTCTTCATGCTCTAATTTTAGTTTTAAGGACTTTTCTTTTCTTTTTGATACAAGTATATGTTTTTTCCTTAAAATTGATTTAGCAACGTTTAAATCAATATCGTGCAATTCACTAAAAGCTTCTTCTTCACTATGAAAATATCTTGTATCTCTCTGGTCGTCCTTATTGAAATTATAGTTTTCAACTTGTTCAAATAAAAAGTCTTCCGCCTCTTCTTCTTTTAAAAATATATCTAAACCATTTCTTCCAGATTTAAATCTATTTCCATTTGCACCCCAAGTACTTATACAATAATAAACTGTATCATAACTAAATTGATTATTATCAAAATGCCCTAGGTTTAATTTACCATTAAATCTTTGTTTAAAAAATGATGGTACAATTTCATTACATAAATAATTTTGTTCTTCATCAAAATCGTCATTATCGAAAGATAAT
>OCVQ010000857.1_pt1 | contig 25646 bp, 33 predicted proteins | sample 1539061 | NCBI WGS metagenome assembly OCVQ01 (sample SAMEA3355526, study PRJEB22509) | marine metagenome | biome: marine; feature: river plume; material: water | place: USA | collected 2010-08-08 | depth 0.5 m | reverse complement strand
CATACTTACTTCAGCTTCATTATATCCTTGTGCTGCCCATGTATTTCTAAGACCATGAAAACCTTTACTGGTTTCCTCGTCATAATTACCCTTAAGTCTAAGCTCTAATTGATCTCCAATAGAATCTTCAACTCTCTTCACATGTGCTTCATGTGCTGTGGCACCATCTTCAGCCATTTTAGAGTACCATGCCATTCTCTGTGGAGAAAAACGGCTAAACATATTTTTAACCTTAAGCATGTTAGCTCTTCTCAAATCTTGTCTTCTTTGACGTCTTGACATTGTTGTTCCTTTAGCCATTGTAATAAATTTATAGTTATTTTATATTTATCTGTATTATTTAATGTTCCTATTTGTAATATTCTTCTAGGAATTTCGTTATATTTTTTTGAATATAACTCTGTAGATTTTCTACATTAATTTGTTGAAGTGCAACTGCCATAATTTCTTCATTAAGATCTTCGGCTTCCATTCCCTCTGATAACATAGCATGTAATCCGGGCGTAGGGATATTTAGATTAATTTGAATAGGAACGCTCACAACGTTCTTCTTACTCATTTTTTGAATCATTTTGCCCATTACCGTTACTTCAGGTTCTGGAATAGAATTAGCTTTACTTGGAATAGAAACCTCTTTAGTTTCAGTTAAATTAACATCGCCTTGAACTAATTGTGAAAGCTTATCTGCGCCTGGTAATGGAACTCTACCATCTGTAACTTCTTGTAGGAATTCACTAATAACGTTATTAAAGATTCTAGAACCGTCGGTGAAATTTGTAAATTGACCATCTACAGATTCAACTGTTACGATCTTACCGAACGTATCTCCTTTAATCCACTGATATTGTTTAACTTTATCTTGCACGTCTGTCATTATATAGTTGTTTTCTTTTTTATACCGATTTTTTGAATTTTGTTTAAATTTCAAAAAATTCAATAACTGCCTTATCATATCTTTCTATGAATTTATCAAGAAACTCAACGGCCTCTGAAGGTCCAATAAACGCATCTCGCTTGTTAACATATTGTTTAAAGAACTGATGACTTCCATTATTCTTTAATGACTCTTGTAGATATTCTAACTCGGGTACAAATAATTTATTAAAACTCATTCCACACGTTTACTTGTTCAATTTCAATGTTAGCAGTCTCCAATAAAGCAACGCCGCTCATGTCTCTGTAATCTTCACAGAAGTACACCTTTTTGATTCCTGCTTGAATAATCAACTTAGCACAATCAAAGCATGGGCATGTTGTAGTATACAATTCAGCACCTTCGCAACTCATCGTTGATTTAGCAACTTTCATAATAGCGTTTGATTCTGCATGAAGAACTTCAGGTTTTGTAACTTCTTTAGAGCAACATCCATTATTACATTCATATCCTTTTTCAACTAGAATTTCTGCATGGTCCGGATTTTCATAGTATCTGATTTGATCAGTTTCACATGAATTTTCAAAACCATGCGGCATTCCATTATATCCAAATGAAATTAACTGTTTATCTTTAACTATTACACATCCAACCTTTCTACGATTAGCGTAACTCAATTTAGCGAATTGATATGCAGTTTGCATATAAATTACTTCAATAGGAATTCTTGGCATAATATTATAATATAATACTATTTATATATCGTTTTAAGGATTTGTTTAAAAAAGAAATGCCCAGATTACTCTGGGCATTGGTCCATGGAGACTATCCATGGAGGGGTAAAGATTGTAACGAATTATTATTCAGCTGCGTCTTCTGCATCAGATACAGAATCTGCCTCTTTCATTTCATTAATTTTCTTTGTATATGCTTCAATCATTTCATTGCAAGCTGCTTCATAAGCCTCTACTGAGAACTCCTCTTTCATCTCTTTAAGAGTATTAGCAGATAGTGCAGCAACTAATGCTGCATTTTCTTTCATGTATGATTCTACTGTATGTTCGTCATGTGCATCTTCCTCCCAAACTTTAGCTTCATTCTTAACCATCTCATAAACTTCTTTAAGCATTTCAGAAACGGTTGGATTAGATTCTTCAGCGTTTACTTCTTCAGCTTCTTCTTCAGCTTCTTCTTCAGAAACTTCAGCTTCAGTGATTTCTTCACCTTCAGCATTGCCTTCGCCTTCTAAATCTAATTCTTTTTCAACATCTTCAACTTCACCGTCAACTTCTTCACCATCTGTATCAACCGTTGGTTCAGTAACGTCTTCGGTTTCATCTTCTAATTCTTCAGCAGGAACACCTGTTTCGCCAGCTTCTTCAACTTCTTCAGCTTGAACTTCTTCTGCTTCTGCTTCAGCCTCTTCAGCTTCCATATTATCAGCTGTACCAGCGTCAACTACATCTTGTTCGATTTCTTCAGTTCTGTCCATTTCAGCAACAAACTGTTCGAACGATTTTAATTTTGCCATATCTAATTGTTTATTATTTTTTGCAAGTTATTAAGTATATATCTTATATTAACTTATTAATTTTCAAAGAAAGCGGCGTTGTTCCTTTGATGATTCGATGTATTACACCTTTAGGTATTTTAACATCAATTCCAGTGACTAGAGGAATAGGTAATTCATTATCATATTGGAATCTCCAATCTGAATCCTCTAACACCTCTATAGTTCTATCTTCGTTATCTGCGTGCCACTTATATAAATGCTCAGGAAATTCTGGACTAAAGTGTCTAATAACTGTATTTTCATTAATGACTTCCTCAGTAAAAGGTAAAGTTTGATCTTCGATCATTTTAACAACATGTTCAGTTGTCATTTTATTACATTTACATTCAGTACATTTACATTCTTTTACCATGGTTGATCGCTACTTAAACCTAGTTGTTTTCCAAAAAGAGTAGGACCATAGCATGCCCAAAAACCCGCTTTCATTGGATCCATTTTTTCCATTTTATCACAACCATGCCTAGCCCAGAAGTTTGCAGCTGGACCAGGTTCTCCATTTTTAATGGTTGACTTAGGATCTCCCCACTCTACTTTTTTTGCAATAACGTTTCCATCTTTATCAGTTCTACCCGAATTTCGATAAACAATAAACTTTTTATTACCTCCTCTAGATGGTGTATCTAATTTAACTTTAATAGTATTTCCACCCTGTGGAGTATAAACTGCTGGTTTTCCAACTTCTAGGTTTTTAGCCATCCAACCTGAAGGTCCTTTCAAGATAACATTTCCTTTATCCCAATATTGTTTAACCTCTTCGAATAGTTCACTATAAGCGTCTGAACCCAGTCTAAAAAATGAATTAGTTAAATCTAATCCTTCTTCAATGTGGGCATTAAGAGCTGGCGAAACGTTCTTAAAATCTTCAAATGTCTTTATAAATCTCATATAGTATATATTAAGATAAAATTAGGCTGTTTAAAAATTGATCTTGATATCGTAGTAGTGCAAGTTCTTTAGCTTTTGCTTCTAGTTCTATATCTAGATCCATACCATATGTTTCTATTTTTTCATATACATAATCTGCATGTGCTCTGATAATTGAACTACTATCTTCGTGTAATTTTTTAGCACTAGAGTAATGGCATAGTTGACGAACATTAGAAGGCCATGTTTTAGCTGCAAGCTGCAGAGCTTCTTTTTCTGACATAGGGTCTTCGTAACAACGATGGTGATGATAGTCAAATGTGGTTGGGGCACCGCACATTTCCCAAATATCGTATAAATCTTGTACTGAGTATTGTGCTGGTTTGTCGTCATTTTCGAGAACTAATCGACTTTTTGAAGAATCGTTTAGAAGTTGAAAGTTTTTTGCAAATCGTTTCTTAGTGGCTTCTTTGTCGTCATATGTACCACCTACATGTATATTAATAGCAGAGTATTGAGTTCTTGGTAAACCCATTAGATCCATTATTTCGCCATGCTGATTTAATTCACTAACTGATTTTGCAACTAGTGTGTCATTTGGACTTGCTAATACATTGAATGGACCTGGGTGAAAAGTCAACCGTTGGTCATATTTTTTAGCCAGAGTGCCTGCACCTTTAAGTAAATTACAAATAGTATTATAATTAGGAAGATCTTTGAGTTCATACTCGGACATCCAAGGAAACATAGAACTAGACATACGATACAATGTAACGTCATTAGTATAATTCCATTTGATAATTTCGATCATATCGCGAATATTCTTTTCCGCAAGTTCACCGGCATATTGAATGCCCTTTGCTTGAAAAGTTTTCTTAATCATTTTACGACTAACTTGAATGCCATGGCTTTCGCCAAGCGTTAAGTTAATACAACAATATCCATAATTAGCTGCCATTATAGTATTTTATATTTATTTTTAATAAAGTTTATTGCTCGTTCTGCTTCACATGCTTCTTCGAGTGTCATTACATCAAGATCTTGAAATAATAGACCTGTTCCCGTATTTACAAAGATTAATTCTCCAACTCTTTCCACTGAAAAAACTTCATGAACTGTCATTTGTTCTAGGTAAATAATCCTAGATGTGTTTAGGATTCGATCAATTCTTTCTTGATGAGAAATCATCCTCGTAGTGTTTTTATAATTCCTACAATAAATCGTGCGGTTGGAATAGGCCAAATCAACGTGGTAAAAATTCGTTCAAACATTGTGAATCTCATTTTTTCATGTTCTTCTCCTAGATGATTAATCAATAAATCATATAAAAGATTGAATAGAACTCCTGCTGCAAGATAAATTATAATGTATTGTATCATATTACCATTGCTTTTCGTAAGTATACCAATGATCTGCTGAAGCGCAATCGATGAGTGCTTTTTCCATAATTATAATGATGTCTTGAGCTGTCATTAAATTTACTTGTGCATTAATCCACATTTCAGCCAATAAGTTACTACCGTAGTTTCCTTTAAATTTAAGTATGGCATAATTATACATACCGCTTACCATTCGATCAATGATTTGATCTGTGTCGCTTGCTCGACTACCAACGATCCAACGTCCATCAATAAGATTTGAATCTTCGAGTTCTTGAAGAAGTTCATTTTTATCAGTCATCATAAAATGAGTATCAAGAAATGTTTTGAGATGTGCATGACTTTCTGAAGTTAGAATAGTTGAACAACCCGATATGATACCGTTGCATATTACGTCATTTGCGTTGAAAGTGAAATCTTTTTTCATGGATATAAAATTAGTGTTTGTTTTAATTATAATACTAATATAAGCATTATTTCTGAGACTAAAAAACTTTTTTGCAATTATTTTCAAATTATTTTTACCAGACTAAAGTTGCTAAACCGATGCTAAAACGTGGATTTGATTGAAAATCAGTAGCGTGAATAGATCCACTAAGCCAGATGTCACGATATATCCGATATGATGCTAAACCATATCCAAAGACTGGAATCTTGTTAGCCTCTGGCGCATGAGCAGAATGACCATATCCCATTCCAATGTCTAATATCCCTCTTGGTTCCTTTTTTCCAATTAAAAAATATTTACCAAGAGTAGCTCCAAATACAGTAGCATATGCATATTGATTTAATTCTTCAGATGCTTTACCTAACATATGGGGGTTAGTGGTTCTAGCATCCCAACCTCCAGAAAAACCATACTCGACCATTTGAACTCGACTGCTAACACCATACCCTTTCAAATCTGAAGCAGCATACGCTCCAGCAAAAATAACGATTCCTTCTCGTGGTAAGCGTTTAGGTTTATATTTCTTAAGTTCATAGTGCATTCCTGATTTTTGATGCCTAACTGTGAAATTTGGACAATGATCTCTATTAACAAATTGAGATTGTGCATTGAACGCAACCAACATCATCATTCCAACTAAAATCCTTTTCATAGGTTGTTTACATTTATAGGACTAATATAAACAAAAAACCCGAGACTAAAAAATCTCGGGTTCATTTATTTTAAAATAATTTTAAATATAGTCTTCAGCGAATGAGTCGTCAATATCAACTTCTTCTCCTAAACTTCCAAACTCTTCTGGATTTCCCCATTCTTGAATAGCTGAATATAGGAATCTATGAATTTCTTCAGAGAGATCTGACTCTACCCAAACATTACCATCATAGGTATAGAGTTCATCTCCATTATCGTGTTCTGAGTAACGATACTTAATTTCTTCGCCATTTATTTCGACAACACCTTGCCATGTTGTTAACTGATACTTGATGTATGCTTCTTTTACTACTTTGATTTTTGCCATAATTTATTTCCAAAAAAGTTGAACTGCGATTAAAACGAATGAAAGAATTAATGAAATGAGAGTTTTAGTATTAATGCCTTCTCCCAAAAAGAAACTTGTCATGATTGCAAATGCAACCATTCCAACTGAGAATCCTATGAATCGACCTGGCCAAACTAAACCATTATTGTATTCAGCAATAAAGCGGGTTGCAGTTATAAACAGATAACTGATGAGAGTTCCGCCGATGATTGAAACTAATATTTGATTTTTTCTAAATACAGGCCATAAAAATTGACCATTAGTTTGAAACCACGTTAACGCTTGTCCAATTGCATAAAATAAAATACCGTATAATAATCCTCTCATTAGAATAATTGGCTTGCGGTCGTAGTTAAATGAGATATAAAACTTGCACGATGGTGATCAGTTGCACCACTCTCTTTAATTGCTTTAATGTGTTGTGCAGTTCCATATCCCTTATTTGAATTCCAACCATACGATTCCAATCCTTCGATCTCGCTCAATTCTTTCATTACAGAATCTCTCTCAGTTTTTGCAAGAATAGATGCAGCGGCGATGTTAATATACTTATTATCTCCACCAACTACGCATACGAATGGAACACCATTGAAACCGTGAAATTGATCACCGTCGATTGTAATAAAATCAAAAAGAGTCTTTTTATTAACTTCATGTAAGCATGTTTCCATACCCTTTAAGGTAGCCCTTAAAATGTTAGTAGATTCTATTTGATCAACGTCAATGTGCTCTACATGATACGATATAGCATTCTCGAGAACTATTTGGCGAGCTTCTGCTCTCTCCTTTTCGTTTAAGATTTTAGAATCCTTAATCAATGGGTGTTGAAAGTTTGGAGGCATAATACATGCTGCTACAGTAACTGGACCTGCTAAGGCTCCACGGCCTGCTTCATCAACACCAACCTCTAAAAGATTTGAGTTTTCGTGATAAGTGCTCTTAAGTAAAATTTGAGTGGACATAAATAAATCTTTGAGTATTATACCCAAAGATTTATTTTAGTTTCCTTATTTTTCGTTATCCAACTTCCATCTGTCATAACGATCTACAACATCTTGAAGAATCTTGGCTCTAACGATATCTTTATTAGTAAATTTATGATGACCAACACCTTTAATACCTGTCATCAATTCGGTAAAAGCTTCAAGACCAATATTATTTTTTGCAATATCATATTGACTTACGTCACCCGTGACGATAACCTTAGAATCTTTACCCATACGAGTAACAAATAACATTAACTGTTTAAAGGTTGCATTTTGTGCTTCATCAAGAATCATTAACGCATCATCATATGTATCTCCACGCATAAATGCTAAAGGCTTGAACTGAATAACCTCAGATTCAACTAATTTTTCGGTTAACGCAGGGCCAATGATCTTGCTCATGTTTGAAAGATAAGATTGCATATATGGATCGATCTTATCCTTAATATCTCCTGGTAAGAATCCTAACTTTTCACCAGCCTCTTGAATAGGCTTACATAGGATTACATTTTTTATTTTCTTTTCTGAAAGAAGTTTAAGTGCAACATAACATGCTGTGTAAGTTTTAGAAGTTCCAGCAGGGCCAGAGCAAAATGTTATGTCGTTATTTAATATTTGATGTACGTATTGTTGTTGTGATTGTCTGAGTTGAGTTTTAATATTTTCAGAGGTAATGTTAATTTTCTTTGGACTAACTCTCTGCGTTCTGTTTTCAGATCCTTTATTCATATATTAACTGTGTTTATATAATTAATCGCCTGACATTATGACAAGCTCTTTTAGTTTCATTAGTTTATCACACTTTTCGTATTCTTCAAGTTCTTCAAAATAATCAACTAAGATGTCAATGAATTTTGAGCGCTGGCCAATACCGTGCTGTATCTCGATAATATCATTACCTTCTTTGAATACAACAAAGCGATTAACTGTCTTAGTAAAATTTCTAGTGATTGTGTAGTAAGATGATCTCATCAAAGAATCTCTGTCCTCACCTAAAATATCTTCCATCTTAATTTCTTTTTTTTGCAAGAGTATCTTTTGATACTTTACAATGTATATATTAATAGAGGCTGAATACCGTTATTAAAATTGATAAAAATGTTATAATGATATTATATTCTGAAATCAGTCTTGATTTCTAAATTTTTGCTCAACGTATTTTGCATTTTGCATCATTTCGCGTTTAGCAACGGAAGGTTTGGTGTATTCTTGTTTTTCTCTTAAGATCTTATTTTGTTTAGTCTTATTAGTTTTTCTCTTAAAAAGACTAAGTGCCTTTTCAATATTTCCATTTTTAACTTCTATTCTTAACATCTTATTTTATCGATGATTTTTTTAATATTATGGCACTTTTCGTATTCTTCACTTTCTACGAAATATTGAATGACATTATTTAATGCTTGTAATTTTTCTTCTGGTGGTGTGTTACTATTGATCGCTTTGTCTTGTTCATTCATTAGGGTATTATATATTATCTCCATCATAGTATGTCGAGATGACTCCCTTAAACCATGGAATGAATCTTCACCATAATCCGAATCAAAATCATTTAAATCATACATTCTGTAGATCCTTAATTTTTTTAACAAGATCTAATTGATCTTCAGTTAATTGTACGCTAGTAGTTCTTAATTTAACCATCATATTACCGTACGTTTCAGTATTATATATTGGCATTCCCATTCCTGTTATTCTTAAGATCTTTCCATCATATGAATTTTGAGGAACTATGAAATTAACTTTGTTGACGGGTGTTTCTATTTCAAATTTACCACCAAGTAACATATCATAAAAAGGAAGTGTATAGTCGATCCAGATGTCACTTCCGTTTACGATTAAATTTGGATCTAATAAGATTTGCATAATTATAATGGCATCTCCATTAGGTGCACTAGAATTAACAGGGTGTGGTCTTCCTTTACCCCTCACTCTTAACTTAGCCCCGTTTGTAATTCCTTTTGGAATACTAATATTAAATGATTCTGTTCCAGTTTCAATATATTTAGTAGTTCCATAGTAAACTTCTTCTAGAGTTAAATTAACTCGAATTGTTACGTCAGGTCCTTTAGCGCTTTGATTAAACGCGTCGTTGAACATTTCTGAAAAGTTACCACCGAATTGATTAAACATTTGATCCCATCCAGACGGTGCTTTGAAACCTATTCGTACATCATATTGATCTCTTTTCTGAGGATCACTAAGATTTTCGTAAGCCTCTGTTATTTTCTTAAACGTAGCTTCATCACCTCCTTTATCAGGATGATGTTGCTTCACTAGGTTTCTATAGGATTTCTTTATTTCATCCTGTGAAGCCTCGTGGTTTACGCCCAAGAGTTGATAGTAATTCACGTATTACTTATTTAAAGATTCACGTACATCTTTAAGTAATCTAGCTTTCTTACGCTCAGTTACCCCTTGATTCACGGTTCTCTTTTCTTCGTTTTCCATAATTCTTGCAATGCGCTCAAGAGCATTTGCAATTCTATTTAATGTTTCGTCTGTCATAATGCCGATACTATTTTAATATTATATTATATATCTGTAGGATGTTTCTTAAAAAGAAAAGGGCCTCTAAGGCCCTTATTTAAAATAAATCTAAAACTTTTTTTAGATCTGCACATTTTTCATATTCTTCAAGATCTTCAAAATAGATTAGAGTTTCTTTGACAATTTCTTGAATAACTTCTGGATTTTGCGTCGCCTGTGGATCAATACCATACAATTTGATTGCTTCGTAGTTTGCTCGAGCCAATCGATCTTTCATTTTTTCTAAGTGAGCTTCTTTTTTAGGATCAAACTTAGGAGTTTCTTCTTGTTCGTAAAAATCTTCAAATTCTTCCATGTGTTTCTTGTTTAATTATAAAGTAAATATAACCAATTCCAACGACCTGTGGAAATTTATTTACAATTATTTTCAATCTAAATTAACCTTTATTGATCTAGATTTAATCTCATCGATTTGAGATTGAATTGAATTATCTCTTAAAGATACTTCGTACTGCATACCAACATTCTTTTCGTGATTAAGGTCGCTCATCTTATTTACATATTGAGAATATCTATAGTTGACGTAATCAAATCCTAAGAATTTAAAATGTAATAGTTTTAAAGGTTCATCATTAAATGTATCTAATCTTTCGTGCAACATTTTCCATCTTCCCCATATATGTCCTTTATATTCACCAAGTGGTCTAATACTTTCTGGAATAGGATGATAATATTTTCCTAAATCAATGTTTGGATCTAATTCATGAGCGCCTTCAACCCATTCAAGGTCATTAATCAAATTTATGTTAACGATTGATGGTTTCACATACCATGGATTTGGTTCTCCATAACCTACATATTGATGTAAAAGATTTGGAAATTCTATTGGGTTTGGGAATCCATCTGAAACCATTTGAAATCCAGCGGGAAAGAATACACTATGATCTGTATGTTGAGATAAGAAACCCCTAAGATCATTATGAAATATAAATTCATCACAATCTGCTAAAATTATAAAATCTGCGCTTCCTTTAGCATGTTGAATACTCCTTTGTTTTAATTCAATATGAACATAGTCATTGAATTTACCATTAGTTTCAAAGGGAACAACTTCAATTTCTACTTTTTCTTTGAAGGTCTCGATGATCTCTCTCGACCCATCGGTTGACATGTTATCATAAATGATTATCTTATCACAAAACTGAGAATAGTGTCTTAGAAAGAATGGAAGCATTAACTCCTCATTCCATACGATAACATATGCCCAGAGTTTCATAGAATTGGCATATTAGACATTTTAAGCATTACGTTGATTGTTGCTTGTACGTCTTTTTCACAATATTCCTTAATATCTTCAAGTTGATTATTCCAATAACATCCTGAAACCTCTTCTGCTCGCATAGCATCTTTAGGAGATGGAATATCGAATACTCCGCACACCAAATCTAATGTGGCGCTACTCATACCTCCAAACTTCCAAATTTCATAGGTATCTACTAAACAATTTTCCCATGGTTTTTGCTTTTGAAAATGAAATTGAGTAGGTGGAATTATACCATTGATTAGAGATCGTCTAACGATCCATGGCATATCAAATTTTTTAATGTTATGTCCTACTAATTGAACGGATGGGTTCTTAGAAAAAACAGCTGACATAATTTTTAAGAATTCTTCTAATAATTCTTTTTCATTATCGCCATAAAATGATCTAATATTAGAAGTATATGGTAGTCCAATTTCATCAAACTTAACCTGACCAATTGTGATTACGATTATTTTACTAAACTCTGAATGAATAGCTGCACAATCTTCATACATTTCTTGGTCACTAAGATTTGCCTTATGAGATTCATACAATCTAATGGAATCTGCCTTTCTAGACCATAGCTCAACCATGTGAGAAGATCCATTCTTTTTGAAGTCTTTGTAGTCTTTGAACTGTGCTGCTGTTTCAATATCTATAAACAGCATGTTTTTAAATTCTGCTTGAGTATACATTAATAGTTTCTTAGTTCCTTTTCGGTGTTTGCTATATTATAACTTGATACTGGATATCTTACATTATGACCATCTACATTAGCTGTCATAATATACCATGCTTGTCCATAAATTTTTGTTAGTTTTTCGCTTTTATCAACTATCTTACCAAACATAACTGAACCTGCGAACATAAAGAAATATTCATCACCTATCTTTGGTGATTTAATTTTGATTGTCGGTGGTAATTTCTTTTTTGCCATATAGTATTATATATGACAATCCTAAAAAGTTTAAAATTTATAGTTCGTTCCAAGTAGAGTGTAAACGAACTTCTCTAATTCTAGTATACGTATCGTAGTTTACTGTAACCTCTAAGAATCCGCCTGAAATTGATTCAGGCAGATCCTTAGGATTAATCCAATATGGTGTTGGCATATCTATTCTACCGTTTACGTAATCAAACATTGCATCTACATCCATGTGATGAACATAGATTTTAATTTGCATGCATTTCATGTCAGGATATCCCATAGTTTTATTTGTTATGAATGTGGATACGGAGGTCTCCAACTCTTTTTTATTGTAGTATGTTCAGCTAAATTAATTAGATCAGTTATTTTAACGACTGGATCAATAGCGTTTTGTTCAAAGTGATTGATCACTTCAGCATCAGTAAGTTCCCTACCGATTTCTTTAGTCATTTTATCTATTTCTCTGATCATTATTTCGTATTGTCCATTGTGATTATTAATATCTGATACTCCTGTATTTTTATTACACAGAGTACAAAATACTGGACTTGGAGTTAAGAAACCATATTTGCATTTTACTTTGCCTCTAACTGGAAACTTTCCACATCCTTTACCATCTTCAATATACTTATTCCAATCTTGTTTATATGGCCAGTCCTCCCAGTGTACAAAGTTTCCAAGTTCAATCCAAGCCGCAGTTAACTTTACTTGCCATGCTTTGATTTCAGCTTGACCCCAATCTGGATGACCCTTATGTTCAGTTGGATTTCCATTTTCATCATAATGTTCAGTTAATGGAAATACTCCTTTTTCATAGAATCTACTCATCTTTCTTAAATGAGGTGGATTGCAATAATCTCTTTCTTTAAGAACATAAAATCTATCACCGGTTGATGCTATTCTATCAATATTATCTTCTTTAATCCAACCCATATAGTACATTCTATGATCATTATCATCTAAATATCTTCTATATTGAATTTGATCAATGTCTGGGTTTTCTTCAAGAAGAGTAATACTATTTTGAATCCAATTTTGACTAATACCTGCTACATTTCCAGGAACATGGATCCAATCACCTTCAATAAAGAAACTATATTCATATTCTTTACTAAGCTCATTCAATCTATTAATTCCTCCACCTGGACCTAAATTTAGGTCTGATTTTCTGATTGTAAATTGAACTCTATCAGAGTACGTATCAACTGCCCAATCTAATACCTTATCAATATCTGGATTTGAAATGTTTACCCAAATAAACCATTCGAACTTTCCACCTTTATAATTATCGATGAAAGAACTAATAGTATCTTTGAGAGCAAGATCTCTATTCTCAGTACTGTGTGTTAGTGTACAGACGCAAAAATTATTAATCATTCTAATTGTATTTTATTTATAGTGTCCTCCACCAAGCCATAGAACAAAAGATCTTCTTGTTCCTCTTAGTACTGGTTTTACGGAATGTAGTAAATAACTTGGAAAGATAACAACATTACCTGCACCTCTTGGAGCAACTAATACATTTTTATCTAAACTAGATCCTCCTTGCCAAAAGCATAAATCTCCACCAACGTATTCATCTGAATCTGATAATTGAACAGTGATTGAAACTTTTCTAATTGAAAGATCTCCTCTGCCAATATCCTGGTGCCAGTCATATTTACCTTGATCTGTTTCATAGTATTCTGTATACTGAATTTCTTCAGGTGCAGTATGTAAGTCAAAGTTCCACATTTCTTTATTTGCATGAGCAGCTAATTCAATCAACTTTTCATATAACCACATCCATTCTTCTGTTTGTGGAATCCACTTAATTTTTGATTTTCTATCGTCTGACATTCCACCTTGTGTAGAAGCTACTTCAAAGGGTAGTGTTGCAACTTGAGTATAAATCTTATTTAATTCTTCAGGAGTAAATCCTTGATCAAACCAATAATAATCCATTGCATTATTTTGTGGCGATTCAAATGTTGGTACTTTCATATTCTTTTTGTTTAATTTCTTCTTGTGTTTTTTCGTTATATGTTACGTTTGCAACTCCTTCTCCTTCTCCATAAATGGATTCTGTTAAAATTGGATAGTGTGGATTTGCTTCATATGCCCAATCATGAATTCCAAGTTCTTCGAACCTAGCCTTAATGGCTTCATTATAATGGGCTGCAATCGTTCTAACTCTACGCTGAATGTCTGCTCTTGAAAGATCATGTGTATTTCTTCCACTTGCATTATTATATAGGAATTGAATGTAACTTAATTTAGGAATCTTACAAATCTTAGATTTCAAGAACGTTCTTACCACTAATTCATAATCGTCTGCAATTGTAAGAGTTCTATTATGACCTCCAATTTCAAAATACGTAGTTCTTCTCCAAGCGCGAATGTGATTAGGAACACCGACAATGTGGCGAATAGTTTTAGGGTTAATGTTATGTTGATTTGCAACGGCTAACATCATTCCGTTATATTCTTCTTCTCTGTAATTTCCATAACCTAATGCAAAACCTGGACCATATCGCTGCGGTTCCCAGTTTTCATTTACCTCAGCAGTATCTCCAAAGAAGAAACCACAATCAGGATGTGCCTGTGCTGCGTTATGTAGATCTTGTGCGCATGATTCTACTAATAGATCGTCGTGATCTAACTCGGCTAAGATATAACCTCTTGTCATTGTACATGCTCTCCACTTAACTTCGCCTATACAACCTCCACTTTTTTCTCTAAAATCAAATACTCTAACTCTAGGATCAAGTTTTGCGATTTCTTCTGCAATTTTAAGTGTTTTACCACCATCACTAGAATCATTAACAAGAACCCATTCCCAATTTGAATATGTTTGACGAGCAACAGATCTATAAGTATCCCATAGTTTCATGCCAGTATTATAAATTGGCGTATAGAAAGAAATCATACTTTCATCATTAAGAGTAGTTGGATCTAGCATAGCGCTCATTGCAACTGAATACGCCATTTGACCTGCATTCTTTAATTCAAACTCTTTTTCTGGAATATTAACCCATTTTCTACGGTAATGTAATGGCATACTTCCTAATTCAGGAAATGCCATCCAACTTTCTCCTACTGTTATAATAGAATCTGGTTCGAATTCTCCTAGAATTTGTGCAATATTAGAATCATCTTCTAAATATTTTACATTTAATTCGTCTGCTTCGTAATCCAAATATTGAATTGATCTTAAATCAGGTTGACCTTCACCAATATATAGCACCTTAGGTACCTTAGGTGATGCCTGTTTCTCTAAAAAGTTATAATGACTAAGAACTATATTATGCCAGTTGATTACATTAGAACCACTGTCGTACACTGCTTGAATAAAGTGTCCGTCTGCTGCGTAACTAGATCCAAATTCAAATGTATCTAAAAGAGATCTTTTAAAAATGATTTGTGCAATATCGGTTTTTTGGAAACCTGTATTTTCAGGAATTGCTTCGCGAATATCTAATCTTGTAAAATCACGACCATTAACCCATTGTGAAACAATATGCATTTCAACACCTTCTTCTCCTAAGAAGTTTGAGGCATGTTGATAAAAATCTTCATGTAAGATATTATCATCATCTAAAAAATAGAACCATTCATTTCTATTTTCAAATCCTCTCATTAATTCGGTTGTCTGTGGATATAATAGTCCACCGTCACCTGCTTTAACGAAGTGTAGTTTAGTTGATTCGTTTGAAAGAGTTGAAAGTAGCTCTGCATCGATGTCCTTTAATGGAGCAGTGTCAAAAACAGCATGCCATGTTACGTTAATATTTTCATTTAAATTAGAGAATACTGAATCTCTAACAGTTACCAGATTGTTAGGTCTGGTGCATCTTGTGATAATGTTTAAATTATGAATCATTTATCTTTATATTAATTATTCTACGTCAAAAAAGAATAGGTGGAAGAATCTTGCGTTTTCGATCGCATCTCCGAAGTATCCTGTCGCTGCGTGTAAATTTGATGAATTAAAAATTACTAGTCTATTATAAACGTTACCTACGTCATCAACTTTTTCAAATTGAGTTTTATCGTAGAAATTCATGTCGGCACTTAATCCTTTAAAAGTATCATAGTAACCTTGTTCGTTTCTTTCTTCTTTTGTAAAACCACGAAGTCCCGTAACCTTACTCTTATATAGAGCAGTTCCTGTTTCTACAGGTGCATTTGGAGTTAAATAGACCATCGCCGCGTATTGTTGAGAATCTACATGATATACGATAGGTTGATCCGCTGTACAAAATTGAAAAACACCATTTGCATAATTAGGGTGATTCCAATTTACAATCTTACGACCCATGATTTGTTCTAATCTTTCTTTAGTACCTTCTAAAATATATTTAGATTGGGATCTTTGACCTTTATGATAACCTGAAGGTTGATATTGTAAAGAATACATTGCATAATTTCTAACCATATCAGGATCTGCATAAAAATTATCCACTACAATAATATCTTTATGTAATTGACCATATCCAGATTTAAAAACAATCCATTGATTAAATGAAACTTCAGTTGAAGAAATATCAACCTCATTTGACATTTTAACTTCGACAATGTTATTCATTAATTCAAACGGTAATGAGATTTCAAATCCTAACATGTCACCAATTACTGGATAATATTCTGTAACGTCCGTTCTTTGATAGAAGGAAGGATTTAATGAAACTCCATTAATTAGAATATCCTCAACAGTGTTAATAGTGGATCCAATCCAACCCTTCAATAAATAAGTTTGTTCTTGTTTAATTACAGAATCAACATTCATAAATAGACCAGGAACACTGGTCTGATGCGTGTGTATCATATGCTTTGACCTTTTTTGTTTATTATATTAAAAGTTTGAAAATAGTTTATAGATGAATCATCCATATTATGTTAATATTATATTATATTCTATATATTCATAAAAAAAGGGACCCATTTGGATCCCTTTTCTTTTTAAAATATTAAACTATTATCTACTTCTTGGAGGTGGAGCGCCGCCGCCGTCGCCAATGAACGTCATACCAGTAATTCTACCACCCGATACGTTAATAGAATATTCACCGCTTGTTAAAGTACCAGTATATCCTGCAATTCTACCACCCACTCCTTGTGGACCTCTATTTCCTTGTGGACCTGTTGGACCTGTTCCACCCGCTGGGCCTGTTGCACCGTATCCAGTTGGACCAGTACTTCCCGATGGACCTGCTGAACCCTGTGAACCTTTTGCACCTTGTGGGCCTCTTCCACCTTGTGGACCGCTTGGTCCTGCATCACCTGCAGCACCTGTTCCACCTGGACCTCCAGTTGAGCCTTGATAACCTCTAGGACCAGTTGGTGAACCACCAGTAGGACCAGTAGGACCTACATAACCTTGTGGTCCTACTGGCGATGGACCTGTAGCACCCTGAGCACCTTGAGAACCTTGTGGGCCTCTTGGACCAGTTGGTCTAGCACCGCCAGGACCTGTTCCTCCTTGTGGACCTCTTGGACCTGTTCCTCCAGTTGGAAAGCTTCCAGTAAAACCTCTTGGACCATCAGCACCCGGTTTACCTTGATAACCCGTTGGAGAACTACCTTGTGAACCTTGAGCACCTGTAGCACCAGTAGCACCTGTACCACCCGTAGGTTGAGGACCCGTTGGGCCTGTTGGACCTGTTGGACCTTTTGCACCCGTTGGACCTGTTGGTCTAGCTCCTCCTGGACCAACTGGACCCGTAGGACCAGTATCACCTTTCAAACCCGTTCTGATAGCACCAGCAGGACCGACTGGACCTGTAGCACCTGTTGGGCCTATAAATCCAGTATATGTACCACCCTGTGCACCTTGAGCACCTTTAGCGCCTTGTGCACCTTGAGCACCAAATGGACTAGGACCAGTATCACCGGTACCTCCTATAAAACCAATTGGACCGGTTGGACCAGTTGGTTGTGCACCTTTAGCACCTTGAGCGCCTTGAGGACCCCTTGGACCAATTGGACCAGTTACAATAATACCTTTAGGACCAATTCCACCTGTAGCACCTTGAGCACCTTTTAAACCTGGTGTATATCTACCTTGAGCACCTGTATCGCCGTCAGCTCCAGTATTTCCAATAAAACCAGTTGGATTAGCACCAACAACACCCTGTGAACCTTGATAACCTCTTGGGCCTGTTGGACCGGTTGGAGAAGCTCCTCTAGGACCTGAACCACCTGTAGCACCTTGAGCACCTTTTAAACCAGGTGTATATTTACCTTGAGCACCCGTAGCACCCTGAGCACCTGTAACACCTATGAATCCGGTAGGACTATCACCAACTCCACCCTGAGCTCCTTGAGGACCTCTTGGACCTGGAGCTCCAGTTACTACGATACCTTTAGGACCGATTCCACCTGTAGCTCCTTGAGCACCTTTAGCTCCTGGATTATATGAACCTTGAGCACCTTGATCACCTTTAAGACCTTGAGCACCTTGATATCCAGTTGGACTATCACCAACCACACCTTGTGCACCCTGAGCTCCTTTAGCACCAGTAGGACCAGTTGGAGTATCTCCTTTTGGACCAACTGCACCATCTGCGCCAGTAAATCCTTTAGGACCAGTTGGTCTATCTCCATCAGCACCTGTAACTCCTTGGAAACCCATAAATCCATCAGGACCTACTGGACTTGAACCTACATCACCTTGGAAACCTCTTTCTCCTTGTGGACCTCTTTCTCCAGTTGGAGCAGCACCCTGTGGACCTTGTACGCCTTCTGGGCCGGTTGGACTTGCACCAACTAAACCTTGATTACCTTGATCTCCTTTAGCTCCAATGACACCTGCAGCACCTTGAAAACCTCTATTAGTACCACCCTGATAACCTTGGAAACCCTGTGGTCCCATCGGTCTATCACCACCTGGACCTTGTGATCCTTTAGCACCTTGGAAACCGCTATCACCTACATCGCCTTGAGTACCTTGGTTACCTTTCATACCCTGGAAACCTTGGAAACCTATGTCTCCTTGATCTCCTTGGAAACCTTGGGTTCCATCGAATGCCGGATAATTAGAAGTTACGAAGTTCTCTATGTGCAATACACCTTGGGAGCCTCCGATACTTGTTCCTGTATTTAATTTAGCCATTTGTTTTTAATTTTTATTTTATAATATAATTTTATCCGATAATTTGACCATTAGTTACAGACCACGAGGAACCATATGAATCAGTGAATACGCCAGATGCTCCTGAAGTTGAAACTGTAGTACCCGCATACCCAGTTAAACCTCTAGGACCTGGAGCGCCTGTTGGGCCTGTTGGACCTGTTCCACCTGCTATACCGGCACCAGTAGGACCTACTTCACCAGCTCTACCAGTGGATCCTGTTGCACCAGTATAACCTCCTACACCTTGAGCACCTCTTGGAGAAGTACCTGCATTACCTTGAGGACCTCTTGCACCAATTGGACCAGTATAACCGGTTGGACCAGTGGCACCTTGTGGACCACCACCTCCTGTAGAACCTTGAGGACCTCTTGCACCTACAGCGCCAGTTGGACCAGTAGCACCTTTTAAACCAATATAACCTGTATAACCGGCTGCACCTTGAGCACCTTGAGTACCTGCAGCGCCAGTAGGACCTTTATAACCTACGGCACCTTGAGCACCTTGGGGACCTGTGGAACCTGTAAAGCCAGTAGCACCTGTAATACCCTGTGGACCTACAGCACCTGTACCACCCGTTGCACCTGTAAAACCTTTAGCACCTTGTGGACCTCTACCTCCTTGTGGACCTCTAACTCCTTGACCACCAGTAGCACCCTGTGGACCTCGATCACCTACAATGCCTTTACTGCCTTGGGCACCTTGAGTACCTGCAGCACCTTGAGCACCTTGTGGACCTCGATCACCCAATGCTCCTTGTGGACCAGTAGCTGGTTGAGCACCTTGAGCACCTTGAGCACCTTGTGGACCTCTTGGACCATCTCCACCTGTAGGACCAGTATAGCCAGTATCACCGCTAATTCCAATATAACCTGTATATCCTTTAGTACCCTGTGGACCTGTAGCACCTTGTGGACCTCTTGGACCAACTCCTCCAGTTGCACCTTGAGCACCTTGACCTCCTGTTACACCTACAAATCCAGTATAACCGACTACACCGGTACCACCCTGTGGACCTTGGCTAGCTGCAGAACCTTGAGTACCTTGGAAACCTGTATCTCCAGTTGCACCTTGAGCACCATCGGCTCCTTTAGCACCTTGTGGACCTCTATTTCCTTGTGGACCTCTTGGACCAACTGCGCCCGTAGCTCCAGTTGCACCTTGATATCCAGTATAACCCACTACACCAGTAGTACCTTGTACACCTTGAGAACCTGCAGTACCTTGTGCACCTTGAGAACCTGTGTCTCCTTTAGCACCTTGAGCACCATCAGCACCTTTAGCACCTTGAGTACCTACTAAACCTTGAGGACCTCTAATACCTGTTGCACCAGTAGCACCCGTGGCACCTTGAATACCATTGTATCCTTGTGCACCTTGAGAACCCTGTGGACCTTTTGATGCTGCACTACCTTGAGCACCTTGAGAACCCGTGTCTCCTTTAGCACCTTGAGCACCATCAGCTCCTTTAAAACCAGCATCACCTAAAATTCCTTGTGGACCTCTTGGTCCAACTACTCCTGTAGCACCTGCAGCACCTTGATAACCTAAGTCACCATTAATACCTTGAGCACCTTGAGCACCTTGAGCACCTTTAGCACCTTGCGGGCCTTGAGCACCTTTATCACCTTGAACGCCAGTAACGCCTTGAGTACCTGCAATTCCTTGAGGACCTTGGTAACCTATAACTCCAGTTCTACCTTGATTACCTTTAGCACCTGCAGCACCTTGATATCCAGCGACACCGTTATAACCTGTTGCACCAGTATCTCCTTGTCTTCCTGAAAGACCTTTAGTACCTTGAGGACCTCTAACTCCTTGAGGACCAATAGAACCCTGAAAACCAACGTCTCCAGTTACACCTACTTTACCTTGATCACCTTGGAAACCATTAAATCCAGTTGGTCCAACATGTCCAGTTTGTCCAGTATATCCTTGAAGACCTTGAGTACCACTTTGACCTTGGACACCTTGAAATCCTTGATAACCTTGGGCACCTTTAGAACCTTGAAAACCTTGAGGACCATCAACTCCAAAGGGACCTTGAGGACCATCTCGACCTATAAGACCTTGATTACCGGCATTTCCTTGAGCACCTACAAAGGTAGGAAAATTAGTTGCATTTAAGTTTCCTTTATGCAATACTAAATTTCCATCTAATGTAGTACCTGAGATTAATTTAGCCATTTGTATCTATATTTATTTTTAATCAATTTTATTGTATGAATCCATTGCTTACTGTTCGTGAACCTTCATTCATGTTTAACGTAAAGTCTAATCCTCCGCTTGTAACATACCCGGCTGCACCTTGGAAACCAGCAGGACCAGTAGCTCCTTGTGGACCAGTTGGACCAGTTGGACCAGTTGAACCCGTACCAGCTGGACCAATTGGCCCGTATGGACCAGTTGTGCCAGTTGGACCAGTGCCACCAGTAGGACCTGTGTAACCGGTAGGACCAGTAGAACCGGTAGAACCTTTATATCCAGTAGGACCAGTAGGACCAGTAGGACCAGTAGCTCCTTGAGGACCGATTGGACCAGTACCACCAGTAGGACCTGTATAACCCTGTGCACCTCTTGGACCAGTAGCACCTGAATCACCTCCAGGACCAGTTGGACCAGTACCACCATATACACCAATGTATCCGGTAGGACCAGTAGAACCAGTGTCACCACCAGAACCAGTTGGACCAATATAACCAGTTGGACCAGCAGGACCTGCAACACCTTGAGAACCCTGTGGACCCGTTGGACCAGTACCGCCCTGTGGACCTACTGTACCAGCATCACCTATAGGACCTGTATAACCCGTTAAACCTGTATATCCAGTAAGACCCGTAGGACCTGTAGGGCCAGTATAGCCGGTAGGACCAGTATCACCTGTTGGTCCAATGAAACCAACAGGACCAGTAGAACCAACAAGACCAACATAACCAACATATCCGATTGCACCTTGCGGTCCGACAACACTTGAAGTACCTGTAATTCCGATGTAACCTGTATAACCTGTTACACCTTGAGCACCTTGAGCACCTCTTGGACCCGTGCTTCCAGTTGGACCAGTAGGACCTGTATTACCTGTAATTCCAGTAGGACCAGTAGGACCTGTATATCCTTTAACACCTTGACCACCTTGGAAACCTATAAATCCAGTAGGACCTGTAGCACCCTGTGGACCTGTAGCACCTGTTCCACCCTGTGGACCAACTTCACCCGCAGGACCTGTAGTACCTTGATAACCGATAGGACCTGTAGAACCTGTAGCACCCTGTGCACCTACAACTCCATCGATACCAGTATATCCTGTTACACCTTTGTAACCTGTAGCACCTTGAGAACCTTGTGGACCTACAGCACCTTGAACACCAGTTGCACCTGTTCCTCCTTGATATCCGATAGGACCAATAGGACCTGTAGAACCTTGATATCCGATTGGACCTCCATCGCCTGTAGCACCTTGAGCGCCAACAACACCATCAACACCGGTAGCACCCGTAGTACCCTGATAACCGGTAACACCTTGAGAACCTTGTGGACCTGTAGCACCTTTTAAACCTGTAACTCCAATGACACCAATAAAACCAGTATCTCCAGTTGCACCCGTAGAACCTTGATATCCGATTGGACCTCCATCGCCTGTAGCACCTTGAGCACCAACAGCACCAGCAGCACCAACAGCGCCTGTTGCACCTTTATATCCCGTACCACCCTGTGAACCTTGAGCACCAGTAGGACCTTTTAAACCTTTTCCACCCGTAGCACCTTGATCACCAATGAATCCAATAGGGCTTGTATCTCCTTTAAATCCATTATCACCTGTAGCACCTTGGGCACCTTGTGGTCCAATTGGACCAGTAGAACCTTTATTACCTTTAGTACCTTGAGAACCTTGAAAACCTCTGTCTCCAGTAGCTCCAGTAGCACCTATAATACCTTTAGTACCTTGAGAACCTAAAGAACCTTGGTAACCAGTTGGACCAACATTACCCTGTACACCAACATAACCTTGCACTCCAATTGGACCGGTTGGACCAACCGGTCCATCAATTCCAGGACCACCTTTAGTTCCTTGATATCCTGTAAAACCTTGAGCACCTTGTGGACCTAATATTCCTTGATCTCCTTGCGTACCTTGTACACCGATAGGACCAGTAGTTCCTATAAGACCAATAGGACCAGTAAATCCAATATCTCCTTGAGTTCCTTTTAAACCCTTTAGTCCTAAAAATCCTTGTGGACCTTTAGTACCTTGAGCACCTTTAGCACCTTTAGCACCTTGAGTACCTCTAGCACCCTTTAACGATGAATAGATAGGATCAGTTGGAACAAAATTAGATGTAGTAAGAGCTTCATATCCACCTATCAAAGTGCCTGCGTTTAAAACGCCAACACCCTCAAAAGTACCAGCAGTTTCAACACTACCAGACTTTCTAAGGACTAATAAAGATTTATCAGATGGCCAAGTATTAAGTTCTATAAATTCGCCAGCAGCAGAAAGTGACTGCGATGACGTCTTAATAGCAGAGACATTCTCTGTTTCATTAAGTACATCAGCAGAGAATACCGCAGTTGCATGTGTAAACTTTAAAGCCATAATTATTTTGTTTGTTATTTTTTATTTATCTTCAAAACCTAGGGATTAACTAAGCTAGTAAAACTAATATCGCCATTAGCATCTGATGACATTTGAGTTGAACCTCCTAATTTAACTGTAGCTGGCATTTCAGCTACGTTTGGATCTCTACCTAATTGCTCACCGATGTATCTGTGTAAATCAGCCATTTCATTTTCTAATCTTTTAACTGCATCTACTAAATCTGAAACTACTGGACCAACTTTAAAAAGTTCAGTATATTCTTGATCTGCACCATATTGTGCAGGCTTGTTAGCACCTTCTCTATTAGCTGCAATGAATTTAGCTTTAATAGCATTTAACTCAACGTTTAAGAACTTAAGATTAGTTTCTAAATCAGTTGTAGTTTTTAATATTGTAGTTCTTGATATATCTGCCATGATATTTATATTTTATATTTTTAAAAAAGGGACCGGCCGAAACCGGTCCCATTCTTGTTTATTATGCATTAAGTTTAGCTTCAAGTTCTGCAACTCTTGCATTAAGAGCTTTAACAACTTGGAATAAGTAAACTGTCATTTTATCATAGTGCATTGAGATGTAACCACCTTGACCATCACTAACACCTAATCTAGGATCGAATGCAGCAACTTCTTCAGCGATGAAACCAATGTCTCTTCTGCCTGATTCTGTCCATGTAAACTCTCTTGCATCTAGACTTAAGAACGATTCAGCATTAAAGTCTAATGTTGATACGTCTGACTTAAATCTTAATGAAGAAGTTTGAATACCAATACCTCCGTTGACTACGTCATACATCATTGGGATTGGAGCATCCATGTCACCGTCAGGAACCATTACTGCTGAAGCAATGTTCAAGTGATTAGTTTGAGTGTACGTACCTGTAACACCAATGAATCTGATAGCATCTGATTTCCATGCGAATGTATTACCATCGAATGTTAAGTTAGATTCAGAGTTAATTGTTGAAGTATTAACAGAAGTAATGATTCTATTATTCGAAGCATTAGTGTATGATGTAATACCCGCGTTAGGACCTACGTTACCTTGGTTACCTTGAGCACCTTGGGCACCTTGAGCACCATTAGAACCGTTAGTACCTGAAGGACCTTCAGGACCCGTAGGACCTTGATTACCTTGAGCACCTTGATCACCTTTAACGCCTTGATTACCTTGAGCACCTTGAGTACCGTATAGACCTTGATTACCTTTAAAACCTTGGAAACCTTGGAAACCATCAGCACCTTGGAAACCTTGAGCACCTTTAACGCCTTGATTACCTTGAGCACCTTGAGCACCTTGAGCACCTTGAGCACCTTTAACGCCTTGATTACCTTGAGCACCTTGAGCACCTTGATCTCCATTAGTACCATTAGTACCGTTTTGTGCAACAATAAAGAAGTCACATTCAATGTCGTATCCGTCTGCATATACTTGGTTAAATGGTGCAGATACGTTAGCCATTGTACCTGTTACAGTGATGTAATTTCCATTATCTACAACTGTAGAAATTGTGAAATTACCTGTAGCTGCAAAGTTAACACCTTCAGCCATCATGTGGATCTGAGTACCTGGACCTGCACCTGCAAGTGCAGTTGCTAGGTTGTTACCAAGTGAATCCGTTTCACTGAATGTGAATGATGTTGAATAGTTACCTCCAGCATTTGTATCAAATGGGTTAGTAAATCCAGATGGAGCTCCTAAGTAACCAGTACTTGTTGAGCCATTTATTGACCAGTTCCAAATACCTGTTACACCGCCTGTAGTACCTTGGCTACCTGTAGCACCTGTAGAACCTGCAGAACCTTGGTTACCTTGAGCACCTTGAGCGCCTGTCCAGTTACCGGTTGGAGCCCAATAAGAGCCTGACCAAGAGAAGATTGCACCAGAAGATGAAATGTATAATTGGCCAACGAATTCACCAACAATACCATCTCCACCAGGATTTGTAGAAGTACCTGATAATGATCCTTTCATACCTTGGTTACCTTGAGCACCTTGAGCACCTTGAGCACCTTTAACGCCTTGATTACCTTGAGCACCTTGAGCACCTTGA
>OCVQ010000856.1_pt1 | contig 25653 bp, 22 predicted proteins | sample 1539061 | NCBI WGS metagenome assembly OCVQ01 (sample SAMEA3355526, study PRJEB22509) | marine metagenome | biome: marine; feature: river plume; material: water | place: USA | collected 2010-08-08 | depth 0.5 m | reverse complement strand
GCAAATTCAAGGTTCCTTTCAATTTTAATTTACTATCGTCTTTTACAAAGTTAATCGCCTGTCCTGCTGGATTAGAGGTGCCGTCAACATCATAAATCAAACTCTTTGGTGTGGGCGTTATTATCGTATTCAAATTTCCTGTGTTTGAAGTATTCAGCGACAAGGTGGATGAAGAACTTTGACCTGCTGTGCTAGGAGCTGTTACATTGAATGTTGGTGGAAAGCCAGTAAGAGGATATTCTGTTCCCGAACTTGTTTCTCTTGTTTTAATTTGGTTGATTCCGATTTGAACAGGCAATCCAAAACTATTCACAAAAGTAAGGTCTATGCTCGGATTCGTCAAAGAAAAACTTCCACTTGTGAAATTATTGAAAAGCTTAATATCCACGGTATCCATAGCGTTGAACAAGTTTTGCATTCCGAAATACCCATGAACTAAATCATATTCCATATTGGCTACGCTGAAACTAAAATCAATCGATTCTGCACCAATTATTGGGTTGCCAGTTCCCGTAATTTCAACGGCAATATTCACATTTATTTCGCTGTGTGCATTTGGTCCATTGGTTAAATCAACAAAACCAGTATTCAAATTAATCGTTGTTGAACCGATTTGAGGAACCGTTCCTCCATAAACCAGGTTAATAACTCGTGAAACGGACGTCCCATTTTCTGTCAAATCCGGAAAAGAAAAAGTGTATTTAACGTCGTGCAATAAAGTCGTTGAAGTAGTAATGGTAATCAATCCATTTTTAAAATCTACATCGTACAACTCTGCTCCTAAAGGGTTTGTTAAGGAAATAATTTCCGAATAATTGAAGGTTTGGGTGCCTGAATATGAAGGCACAGTTAGCACTCCAAGTCCATTTGCGGATTGACTGAAATTAAAATTTTGATCGGGTAAACTCGCAACATCAGCTGCGTTTATTAGAACTTTCTCTGAAGTGTATACCAAAGCCAAAGCTCCTTGTTGGTCAATTACGATCAGATCGCCTGTGTCTTTTTCAAGCACATCGTAAACGGAGAATTCACCTTTGGCCAATGGAACCGCTAAATTCGGATTCCAAGCATCACTTGATATTTTAGATAAATCGACCTTTTTACAAGCGTAAATCACCGAAATGAGCAAGAGCGCAAGAATTGTGTATCGCATTCGAATTGTTTTCATATCAATAGTTTAACAGTCCTTTCAAGAAGAAACCAGTAATTATAAAAATAAGAAAAGAAATTCAGAAGCGAAAATCTATAATTCCTGCATTACGTCACGACAATTCTTCTTTCAAATATCTAGCGGTATGCGAAACTTTCTCGAATTTTTTGACAATCTGTTCTGGTGTTCCTTCAGCTATGATTTTTCCGCCGCCCTTTCCACCTTCTGGACCCACATCGATGATGTGATCTGCTACTTTAATAATGTCAAGGTTGTGTTCAATAACGAGAACCGTATTTCCTTCATCTGCCAATCGTTGTAGAACTTCCAAGAGCACTCGAATGTCCTCAAAATGCAAACCAGTGGATGGTTCATCAAGAATATACATGGTATTTCCAGTACTACGTTTCGATAATTCTGAAGACAATTTCACCCTTTGTGCTTCCCCTCCAGAAAGCGTTGTGGAAGATTGTCCGAGTTGAACGTAGCCCAAACCGACCGAATTCAATGTTTCTAAAGCACGACTAATTTTTGGGATTTTCACGAAGAACTTCGCACCTTCTTCAATCGTCATTGATAATACATCGGAAATGGATTTACCTCTGTAGCGTACTTCTAGTGTTTCATAGTTGTAGCGTTTTCCGTTGCAGGTTTCACACTCAACATAAACGTCGGGAAGAAAATTCATTTCGACAACTTTCAAACCTCCACCACGGCAAGTTTCGCAACGACCTCCTTTCACATTAAAAGAGAATCGGCCAGCTTGGTAACCACGAATTTGAGCTTCGGGCAAACTGGCGAACAAACTTCTTATTTCGTCAAAAACTTTCGTGTATGTAGCTGGGTTTGAGCGAGGTGTTCGTCCTATTGGGCTTTGATCAATCTCAATTATTTTGTCAATATTTTCTATCCCTTTTATTTTCTTGTAGGGCAATGGTTTCTTTACTCCGTTGTAAATTTCAGCAACCAAAATGGGATAAAGCGTTTGATTGACCAAAGATGATTTTCCGCTACCTGAGACACCTGTGACACATGTAAATGTTCCCAAAGGGATGTGTAAATCTACATTTTGAAGATTGTGGCCCGTTGCTCCAAGCAAGGACATTTTTTTTCCATTTCCTTTGCGTCTGATTTTTGGAACTTTGATTTTGACTTCGCCTTTCAAATATTTTGTCGTCATAGAATCGTTGGAAATCAACTCATCGTAAGTCGCAGCAGTTACGATTTGTCCACCGTGTTTTCCTGCTCCTGGACCAATATCAACTATGAAATCGGCTTTTTCCATGATTTCTTTGTCGTGTTCAACAACAATTACAGAATTTCCCGAATCTCTTAAACTGAGCAAAGAATTTATCAAACGTGAATTATCTCGTTGGTGCAAGCCGATGCTTGGTTCATCCAAGACGTACAGCACATTCATCAATTCGGAACCTATTTGATTGGCCAACCGAATGCGTTGTGCTTCCCCTCCTGAAAGGGTTTTTGAAGAACGATGCAAAGTCAAATAATTGAGTCCTACTTCGAGAATAAATTTTAATCGGGAATTGATTTCTTTTAAAATCTCTGTTCCAATCATCATCTGATCTTTGTTCAGTTTTTTTGGAACTTCTAAGAAAAATTCTGATAATTCGCTCAAATCCATGGCAACGAGTTCGCCAATATGCTTGTCGTTAATTTTAAAATGAAGCGACTCCTTTTTCAATCGAGATCCTTCGCATGTATCACACGTTACCTTGTTCATGAAACTACGCGCCCAACGTTGAATACCTGCAGAACTATCTTCAGCATGTCGTGACATAAAGTTTACGATTCCTTCGAAGGGAACAAATATTGTCTTTTTGGAACGCTCAATTCCGTCATTTCCATACAGAAGCACATTGATTACTTCTTCAGGAATTTCAGAAAGTGGGGTTGTAATCGAATACTCTTCGGCTCGCAGAACGTTTTCGATTTTATCGAAAATCCACGTACGTTTGTATTCTCCAAGAGGTTCTATCCCGCCTTTTTTAATAGATTTTGACGGATCGGGAATAATTTTTTCTAAATCAGCTTCGGCCACCTCACCTAATCCACTGCAAGTGGGACATGCTCCGTAAGGTGAATTAAAAGAGAACAAACTAGGTTCAGGTTCAGGATAGGAAATTCCTGTGCTTGGGCACATCAAAGTACGGCTAAAATGACGAACATCATTGGTATCTAAATCCAACACTATCATCGCTTTTCCACCATGTTTCATGGTGGTTAAAACAGAATCGTAAATGCGTTTTCTGTCTTTTTTGTCGATTGGCATTCTATCCACCACCATTTCAATGTCATGAACTTTGTATCTGTCCAAACGCATCCCTTTTTCTAGCGGAATCATTTCACCGTCCACACGAACTTTGGTGAAACCCATTTTAATCAACTGGTCGAATAATTCTCTGTAATGTCCTTTTCTCCCTTTAATCTTTGGAGCCAAAAAAGCTGCTTTTTTTCCATGATATTGCTCGATAATTAAATCGACAATCTGATCGTCGGAATATTTGACCATCTTTTCGCCTGTATTGTAAGAATGTGCTTCGCCAACTCGAGCGTAAAGCAAACGCAGGAAATCATATATTTCTGTAATTGTTCCAACGGTAGATCGCGGACTTCGGGAAATGGTTTTTTGTTCAATGGCAATTACCGGACTTAATCCTTCAATCTTATCGACATCAGGTCGTTCCAATCCACCCAAAAACTGACGTGCATAGGAAGAAAACGTTTCGATATATCGACGTTGTCCTTCAGCAAAAATAGTGTCGAAAGCCAAAGATGATTTTCCGCTACCGCTCAATCCTGTGAACACGACAAGCTTGTTTCTTGGAATTTCTAGATCAACATTTTTTAAATTATGTTCTTTGGCTCCGTAAACTCGAAGCGTCGGTTTTTTGTCAATCATTTTAGTCCTTGTAGTTGCTGAAATGTTCGTCCTTTGCCGGCAGCAAAATTGTGTATCCGCCTGAACGATTTGGTAAACGATTACCGATAATCCATGGATTCAATTTTCTAACGATTTTATAATTGTATCCTTTTTCCTTTGACCAATGTGCGACATCTAGAATTCCCTCTTCAACACGCTCTGACTTCGTTTCATACGGTTCGTATTGTTCAATTTTTTTGAGGTCATAACCATATTTCATTGGGTCCTCGAATATCAATTTCATGGCTAATATTCTGAAAACATATCGACCTGTTTCAGTGTTCATGTAGGTGTCAAAATAACTATCTGCCTCTTGCCATTTTTTATCCTTTTTCAATCCTGCCTCTCCTCGATTGAAGGAGGCCGCAGCATCCACCCAACTTCCCATAGAGTCTTTCGCATTAATTATATACTTCGCAGCTGCCGGGGTACTTTTTGCTAAGTCGTTTCTTTCATCGATGTACTCGCTAATTGTCATTTCATATTCGCGAGCAGTAGCGGCCATAAATTGCCAAAAACCTTGCGCTCCAGAAGGACTTGTCACATTTTCTAAACCAGATTCGATAATGGCTAAATACTTAAAATCATCGGGTAAATTGTTCTCTTTCATCAATCGTTCTAGCTCGGGTAAAAAGCGAGTAGATCTTTTCAAACAAGGAATGATCAAATTATGATAGTAAACAATAGCATGCAATTCTTTGTCCAATCGTTCTTTCAAATCCCAATCCGTAAAATCAATTAGTTCACCGGCAAAAACAATAGAATCAGGCAATTGTGGCATTTGAAAATGCTCCACCTTTGATTCAGGGGTCGATTTTGACTCTTCTTGTTTTTGCCCTTCCACCTCGCATGACAGAAAAAAAACAGAAATAAAAATTAATATTTTAGAAAGAAATAATCTCATGATAATATTTTGTCTGGTAAAGTTAGTATTTCATAGGGAATCCCTCTACTGTTTATAATTGATTGTATTGCGATACAAATAGCCAAAAAGAGCAGCGAAATAGATAAGATCAATACCAATTACTAGGAATTGATTATCTACGGCAAAATTAACGACTAAAGAGTTTGCAAGAATACCAATGGAAAAACTGACACCCAGTGAGAGAAGAATATAAAAAATGGTGATTTAAAAAGGTGTAATTAAGTCCTCCCATTTAACGCCTAATTGATCCTTAGAAGAGATAATTGCGTCTTTCACCAGCCAATCAATGTTCAACTGAGTATCACACCAAAGTACAGAATTTTCCGAAGACGGGTGATAATAATTTGTGCATTTGTACTGAAAAATTGTGTTGTCCTCGAGAGTTGAAAATCCGTGTGCGAATCCTTCTGGTACCCAAAACTGTTTTTTGTTTTCTGCAGATAGCAGAATTACATGAAATTGACCGTAAGTTGGAGATTCTTTTCGAATGTCTAACGCGACGTCTAAGACACTTCCTTGTGTCACGCGAACCAATTTTCCTTGGGCATGAGGGGGATTTTGAAAATGCAAACCTCGCACGACACCAGTATTTGATAAACTTTGATTGTCTTGGCAAAAATTTACTTTTTCACCTAATGCCTTTTCAAATTCAGATTGATTGAAGCTTTCGAAAAAATATCCACGGTCATCTCCGAAAACGGTGGGTTCTATTATTTTCAACCCTTTGATGTCACAATTTATGAAATCCATTTTTCAAAGATACGACTTAAAAATGTTTTTGCTTTATGGTGTTTTCAAAAGAATAGATCTTGTCATAATAAGGTCTACCCATATGATTTTCTATTGCCCACCTCACCGTTTAAAATAACACCTAAGTTGTCAATTTTCAGAACATCAATCTATTCTTCTTCATGTTTTGAAGGCTATGTTTTGAAAAATGAGATTTAAAAACATAGATGGGTGCATCCGCTTTCAACAATAATCGAACACCATCCGAAACAACACCTACAGGTAATTTATCGATCAGAATCACATCATAAACTTCTTACAATTCGGCCAATGTTTTGCTCAATATCAACTCGGATAGGATGGCTGTAGTTAGTTCACCTAATTTAAAACGATTTAAAATACGTGGGGTTTTATCATCTATTTTCTCGAAATACAGATTTACGGCAAACAGGAGTAAATATTCTTTAATCGACCTGTTAATTTGGAGCAATCTTGTTAATTAAACACTAAGATTAGCCGAACTAGCCAATTCGGCATAAATCTTGGATATCTTTACCCTGTTGGATATCTTTACTCTAATTATAAGACATGAAAAAAATCTTCTTTTTACTACTTTTTGTTTCGCCAATTGCACTGCTTGGGCAAACTTCTGTTCAAACTGCCGTTGCCTCTTTTGTCGACTATTGGGCATTTAAAAATGCAGGTGTGACCATTACTGTTCGAGATTTGGCCGATGGTTCTATAATCGCTTCGCATAACAGAGATTTAGCCTTACCACCTGCAAGTATTGCAAAACTTTTTTCTACTGCTTCTGCCTTCGAAATTTTGGGAGAAAAATACACACCAAAAACAGAATTATATACAGATGGGAAAATAAATACAAGCGGAGTGCTTGAAGGAAACCTGTATCTACGTGCATTAGGAGATCCGACTTTGGGTAGTAAATATTTCTATGATGAGGGTGCCGAAGATCAGTATTTGAACAGTTGGATACAAGACATGAAACTGTCTGGGATCAAAGAAATTACTGGGAAGATCATTGTGGACGGTTCTGCATTCGGTTACCAAGGTTGTCCGGAAGGTTGGACATGGGGCGATATGGGAAATTATTATGGCGCTGGACCTTCGGCGGTTATCATCAACGACAATATTTTACAATACTATTTCAAAACATCGAGTGTTGGTAAAACTTCTACACTAATCCGGACCGTTCCTGAAATAGAAGGACTTCGTCTCTTAAACAATATTAAAGGTCAAAATGTGAGTGGTGACAATAGTTTGATCTATGGCGCGCCGTATTCACTCGATTTGTATTCCTCTGGAAGTTTGCCGTATAATCGAAGTTCATTCATGGTTAAGGGCACTGTGCCTGATCCAGAAAAACTCCTCTCCAAAAAACTGTACGATGCAATAATAACGAACGGAATTAAAGTTTCCGATGGATACGATTACGCGCGCAATTTATGGATGACGAATACCGACCAAAAATCTTACGCGTCCATGACATTAATCAAATCTTGGGAAGGAAAAACAATAGAAGAAATAGCTTTTCACACCAACATGCAAAGCGTAAATATTTTCGCAGAACAATTGGTATGTCTGATTGGTTATGAGAAAAAAGGCGAAGGATCTACGGCATATGGCTTGGATTTTATCATGGATTACTGGAAAGGGAAATTGGGTTTGAAACACTTGCATTTGCACGATGGTAGCGGATTGTCGCGCACGAATGCGATTAGCAGCAACCAGTTTACCTTATTGCTTAAATACATGGCGGGAAGTGAAAAATATGCAGTTTTTAAATCGACTTTGCCAACGGCTGGTCAATCTGGAACACTTCGCAATGTGTGTAAAGGTCAAACCGCTGACGGACGAGTTTTTGCAAAGAGCGGCACAATGAATCGCATAAAATCCTACGCCGGATATGTGAAATCGAAAAGCGGAAAAGAATTGTGTTTCTCGATGACCGTAAACAATTACGATTGTTCTAACTCAGCAACGGTTGATCAAATGGAAAAAATATTCAATGCGATGGCGAACTATTAAGCCGTTTCGATTGCAATAATTTCTGACCAAAAATCTTCGTTTGTAATTCCTTGAACTTTGATCATTTGAGGCACGAGTGATGCTGGAGAAAAACCAGGTGTTGTATTCACTTCTATGACATGTGGAATATTGTTGACAATCATAAAATCGACACGAGCGACGGAACGCAATCTCAATATTTTATAAATTGAAATTGTTAAGTCCTGCACTTTTTTGGTCATGTCTTCTGAAATTCGCGCAGGCGTGATCTCTTGTGATTTCCCTTCGTATTTCGCTCGATAATCAAAGAATTCACCTTCTGCAACTATTTCTGTAACGGGCAATGCTTTTACGCCACCATCGCCTCGGTATGCCGCACAAGTAACTTCGGTGCCGCTTAAATTGGATTCAACGACAACGGTTTCTCCTTCCTGAAAAGCAGCATCAATGGCCTGTGGAAGTTCTTCTAAGGTTTTCACTTTCGTTATTCCAAAACTAGAACCACTATCGGAAGGTTTAACAAAAACCGGCAATCCTAATTTTTCGACAATTTTTTCGGCAGATACTATTTTATGTGCGTGTAGCAAAACTGCTTTTGCGACAGGAACATTAAATCCGCGAAGGAACTGATTACAAAACCATTTATCGAAAGAAAGTTCTGAGGCCAAAGCTCCAGAATTGATACATGGAATTTGTTTCATTTCTAGAAAGGCTTGAATTTTTCCATTCTCACCAGGATTTCCGTGTATGTATACTAATCCGTAGTCCAGATCCAATTTCTCGCCATTGTAGGCAAAAGTGACGTCGTTTAAATCCAGTGGACATTCCTCATTTTTGTAAACCACTCGCCAATCTCCTCTTCGCACTACAATCAAAAAGGCATCATAGATTTTAGGTATGCTGGCTAAAATAGCTTTTGCGCTCGATATCGAAATATCAAATTCGGACGAAAAACCACCACAAAAAATTCCAATTCTTTTCATTAATAATAAATTTTTTGTACGAAGGTAAATACAATCTTTTTACATTGAATAGTCCCGTTCAAAAGTTTTAACCATGACTATGTACACATACATTATCGAATTCGTTAACTATCATTGAGCGAAATCATTATTTTTGTCTCAAACTGTCTGCTCATTATGCGCTTTCTCTATTTTATATTGTTCTTCGTTTTAAAATATTCATTTTGGGTATATTTCCGAAAAGTGAGGACTCACAACAGTCCAAAAGAATTTTTTGGACGGACAATCTATGTTTCTAATCATTGTGCTTCCTTTATGGATCCTTTGATAGTGGCCGCAATTCAGAGACCTATTGTCTTTTTCATGACTCGGTCGGATGTATTTACCACCTTGGTGAAACCAATTCTTTGGGCGTCGCATATGCTGCCTATATTTCGTGAACATGACGGTCTTGATACCAGAACGAAAAACGAACAAGTATTTGATACTTGTGCAAAAATCTTGAACTACAATCGTAATTTATTGGTGTTCGGCGAGGGGTTTACTGACGATATTTTCATTCGTCGATTGAAACCACTTAAAAAAGGTGCCGTTCGAATTGGATTTCACGCTCTCGAAAAATACAATTGGAAAAAGAAAATTTATATCGCTGGGGTTGGTGTAAATTATACAGAACCCAGCCTTATGCGCAGCGATTGTTTGGTTTCTTCTTCAGATAAAATATGTCTCAATGATTATCGCGCAGAGTATGAAGCGAATCCGAACAAGGTGATAACGGATTTGACCAAAGACATTGAAAAACGCATTCAAGAGCAGATTACACATGTTCAAATTGCTGCGGACGCTCCTTTTCACGAAATGGTTCAACAGATTACGCGTCAAGGAATGCACCCTACGTCAGGCGATCGTTCGGTTCCATTGAAAAATCGGTGGAGAAATTCGCAGAAATTAGCACACTACTTTAATGCGAATCCCGATAAAATTAGTGGTGAGTTTGCCAATCTTCGTGAGCGTTTGACGAACTACAACGCCAAATTGAAGGCAAAAAAGATCGAAGATCGTGATTTAATAGAATTTCAATTGAAAGGTAAATTCAGTCGTTTAAACGAGCTTTTGAAAATGATTCTGCTTTCACCACTCGCTGTTTTAGGGTTGATTCATTGTTGGCCGATTTATAAAATTGTCAAAAACTTCGTTGAAAAATCATTCAAGAGAGAGGTGTTTTATGGATCTGTAAAATTACTTTTGGGAACGATAGGTATGGGATTGATAAATATTCCTTTTATCTTTTTGTTTTATTCTTTCGTTTACCCTAGTTGGTGGTTGGCAATTTTATATTATAGTTTGATCGGTGTTTTCTTTTTGGCAATGCTTTTGTTCAATGGCGCATTGATTACTTGGAAACGAAAAGGCGAGATTAAGTTGAAATATTTGAAGGACTTGTCCACTGAAAGAACGGCTTTGAGAAAGGAAATTGAGGGGTCAGAATTGAATGTTTTGAATTAAAATTCAAGTTTTTAGTCAAGCAAAAAATCGCCGTACCAAAAAAATACAGCCGTTTTTAGTTGAATTTACATCTTCCTAGTTCTTCACCAATCGCAATATTTTGTCTGCTGAATCTGACTGAATTCTCACCATGTATATTCCATTTGAAAAATCCGATAAATCAATCGTTCCTGAAGTATTATTCTCCAAAGTAAGCAACTGATTTCCCATCATATCAAATACCATCATGGAAAGATCTGTGTTCGCATCACTAATTTCATAGGTGAAAATTCCAGACGAAGGGTTTGGGTAAACAATGATTTTCATCGCTTCATTTAAGTTATCCTCAAGAGTTAAAACGTTGGTGTTTTGAGATGAGAACGTTGCAGGCATAGAAATGAACCCACCCATGCCATTCACATATCTTCCATAAGAAATATCAGCTGTTTGAACACCGAACGTTATTTGATCTACAATAGTATTTCCAGCATCACTCAAAAACAAAGTTTCGCCCGAAGCAGACAATTTGAAATCGGCATGTAAACCTGTTTGAGTCAAATCACCATCGGCCCATACAATCAAGTATCCATTAGCTGCAATTGAAGCTCCCAAAGGAAATTGAAATATTGTCAAATCAGTTGGGTCATCGGATAGAAAATAACCTGAAATATCAATCGCTGAATTTGTGTTGTTGTAAAGTTCAATCCAATCGTCAAACTCACCATCTTGATCAGCTTGTGTTATATCATTCGATGCCAAAAGTTCATTAATAACAATATTTCCAGCTGGTGGAGGCGTGATTTCTATTGTATAATATTCATGTTCTGCACGCACCGGCGAAAACTTCCCAATCCCTGAATTTTCAGCATAAATGTAGTATTGTAAAAATGTAGTCGACATTGTTGCACTAACACCGTATACTCCGTCGCCAGCAGCGCCGTCATTATGGGCTCCGTCATCAAACATATGAATGCGAACAAAAGGTAAGTAATTGGCGGTTCTATAACCGAAATACACCGCATTTTCATCTGTAATAGTCGCTGTAAAATTTAATACATCATTCAAAGTTGGTGTTGTATTTGAAACGCTAATGTTTGCAATTGTTGGTTCAGTTTGTGTAAAATCACTTAGTCCCAAAAGATAAGTCGATCGTCCGTTCATGAGGTTCGTAATCCCTGGAGTTGATTGACCACCGGGACCAGGACCACCGCCTATATCCGTAGTCAAATTTGATGTGAAATTGGCATAAGTGTAAAATTTGTTCCCATCGGCTTGAACCGCTGCATCAATCGTAGTTTGCATTGTTTGTCCCCAAGTAAAATATTGATTATTTGCGAAATTTTCCAATAACATCGTTTTGATATGAGCCAAATACATACGCTTATATTGTGCGTTTGCGAGAAGTTTCGAAATTAATGGATAGGTGGAGCTTGTGCTATTCAAAAGGTGACTCATTTGTTGTTTTTGAGCTGTACTGTTTAAGTTTCCGGTTCCTGTTGAAGAAAACTTTCCAAATGATTCATTCAAATCCCAAATTATAGGAATGAACTTATCGAAATCGTCGCGGTACAGGTAATAATTTTGTGCAAAAGCACCGATATAACTGTCTAGATTTACCAGTACATTATCAAATGCTAACATCCACAAAGCGCGATCTACGTCTAAGATTTCGTCGATAGATACCGTTGTATTGTTCAAGGTGTCTGTAAGGTCAATCAATTCTTGCCAACCATAATCCGATTTCATTTCATATCGAGGATAATACGTTGTACTATCAGTTCCTAAATAAAGTAAGTACGGTAAAACGGATCCACTTTGTGGCCCTGCACCTGCAATTGGATTGCATTTTACAAAAGTGTTGTTCTTACTATCGAAACGGTCTTTCAGAAAAACTTTTGAAACGGATTCAGAATTCACATACAAACCAATCAAAGTTCCGTTTACCGAAACATTCGCATAATTTGAGAGCGAAGCATCCATGTATTGACGGCCAATTTTATAGGACAATACTTCACGAACAAAAGAAGGATCGTTTTTGACGTTGCTCAATTTAATGTCTTTGTAGCCCTGATAATCTTGTTCTTTATAGGTATCTAATTCAATGTGAAAAGGGTTTTTTACTTGGTTTGAGCTGTACGTACTATTTCCTTTGTATTTCACACCTACACTGTCATAAACAGTTCCATTTATGCTCACACTTTGTGCCATGATGTAATCACCTGTGCTTGAATACGCTTGATCCAAAAGTTGGTCCCAATTACTTTGAGAAAAGGTGATTTGAATGTCTTGAATGGTTGCTTCATCGTAGAAGTTTTGGGAAGAAGCAATTTGACTACCAAACAAAATAGTCAATGCGAAAAAGATGTTTTTCATTTAAAATAAATTAAGTAAAGTTACGGTTGCTTTAATTGGACGACAGTTAAATAGGATTCCTTCGGTAATGATAAATAATTCTTGATTTGAGAAAAAAGTCTGTCAAAATTCGAAAATTTTTAAATTCGCAAAGACTAAGTTTTTAGTCTCTGAGAATCGGATATGATTTCATTATTTCACCGCCAACATCCAAATACATCCGACACCACAAAGCACCGAAACCAATAAGTAAAGTATCGCTTGAATCCAATTCCCATTCTGTAGCAACAAAACCAGCTCATGACTAAAAGTCGAAAATGTGCTGAATCCACCACAAAATCCTATAACTAAAAAATAAGGTAACCAACCTGATTCTCCTTTTGGTAAGTGATAAACGCCAATGGCCAATATAAGACTTGCTAGTAAATTTGACGTAAGCGTGGCATATGGAAAATTGAAAGTTCCAGTGGTGATTAACCGCGATATTCCGAAGCGACAAACACTTCCCAATCCACCTCCAAGAAAAATCAATAGGTAATTCATGAATACCGTGCTATCCATTTCAAATATACAAAACGATATATTAAATAGGAAATCATCATTCCCCACAATCCACCAGCGACAACATCGGATAGATAATGTACTCCCAAATAAATTCGACTAAATCCAACTAGAACGGCCGAAAACAGCATGATGTAAACGAACCAACGTTTAAAATTCCAAAACAAAACGGCCACCCATGAACAAATTGCAAAAAAGTTGGCAGCATGATTGGAGACAAAACCATATTGTCCTCCTTTATAAAAATCCTTCGCCGTAATTTGATAGAAATGTAATTGATCGGTCAACAACAAATTATGCGAAGGACGATACCGTTGAATTCCTTCTTTTAAAATTTGTGCTGCTGTAAAATCAGCAATTCCAATGGAAACTATGGCACACACTAAAAAAGCAATAAAGGGTTTAGTTTCTAATTTTCGATACGCCAGATAAATAAACAACAGCCAGATTGGAAACCACGTTAACTTTCCTGAAACTATCCACATGAAATGATCCAATCCCGGAGAATTCCATCCATTGACCATCAAAACGATGGCTCTATCCCATGCTTCGAGCGTTTCCATTTAGTCTTGTAATGCTTGCCAGATTATATCTTTCAATTCTACAATTCCTTTTTCCGCTACGGAAGAAATTAAGATGGAAGGTACATCTGGTAAATCTTTCTTGATCTCGGCTGTCAACTCTTCGTCCAACATATCCGATTTAGTAATAGCAAGAATTCTCGTTTTCAATAACATTTCGCTATTGTATTGCTTCAATTCGTTGAGCAAAACTTCATATTCTTTTTTAATGTCGTCGCTATCCGCTGGCACCATGAAAAGCAACAAAGAATTTCGTTCAATGTGACGTAAAAAACGTAATCCCAAGCCTTTGCCTTTATGCGCTCCTTCAATTATTCCTGGAATATCGGCCATGATGAAACTACGGGCTTCGCGATAATCTACGATTCCCAAATTAGGACGTAAAGTCGTAAATGGATAATTTCCAATCTCAGGTTTCGCCGCTGAAACAACGGACAATAAAGTACTTTTTCCTGCATTCGGGAAACCGACAAGACCAACATCTGCTAGAACTTTCAATTCTAGTATGCACCACGCTTCTTGAGCTGGCTCTCCCGGTTGTGCAAATCTTGGTGTTTGATTGGTCGATGATTTAAAGTTGTTATTTCCTAAACCGCCTCGTCCTCCGGGCATTAATATTTGTTCTTCTCCATCTCTCGTTATCTCAAAAAGAACTTCACCTGTTTCGTGATCTTTAGCAATCGTCCCAATCGGCACATCGATAAACGTATCTTTTCCTTGACCGCCAGTTTTTAATGCTCCAGCACCATGTTTACCATGTTCAGCCTTGAAATGCTTATTGTACTTCAGGTGAAGTAAAGTCCACATCTGTGTGTTTCCACGTAGAATTATATGTCCTCCACGTCCACCATCGCCACCATCAGGACCACCTTGTGTAATATATTTTTCACGACGAAAGTGTGCAGAGCCACCTCCACCATTTCCTGATTTGCAGTGAATTTTTACGTAATCGACAAAATTATCGGATGCCATCAGGTCTGTATTTTAATTGTGTTTTTTAAAGGGAATCGATTGCCTCAAAAAGAAGTTTCGTGATATCGTCTATTGGACCTAAACCGTTTATACCGAACAATTTATCTTGACCTTCATAATATACTTTTACGGGTTCAGTTTCAGCGCGATAAACATTAATTCGATTCTGAATAATTACAGGATCGGCATCATCGGGACGACCGCTCGTTTCTGCTCGTTTCATCAAACGCGTTTTAAGTTCTTCCTCCTCCACTTCCAAAGAAAGCATTGCCGAAATAGATGTGCCTAGTTCAGACAATAGTTCATCCAAGGCTTTTGCTTGAGGATTCGTTCTTGGGAAACCATCGAAAATAAATCCTTTGGCTTCTGTATTTTTTTCAACTTCAGCGCGCAGCATTTTAATTGTCACTTCGTCTGGAACCAATTGGCCCTTGTCCATGTAACTTTTCGCTAATTCACCTAACTCGGTTTTGTTGCTGATGTTAAAACGAAAAATATCGCCTGTAGACAAATGCGACAAACCATATTTTCCAATTAAACGTTCAGACTGTGTTCCTTTTCCAGCTCCCGGAGGGCCAAAGAGTACAATATTCAACATATTTTTTTCTGAGGAATCGTCCTCTTTTAATTGATAAATCTCTCCTAAATTTCTACCCAATTCATCGTAGTCTAATCCATAACCAACGACAAATCGATTGGGAATTGAGAATCCTATAAATTTAGGAATTTCTTTTTCTTGGAAGGCATCGGGCTTAAATAAAAGTGTGCAGGTCTCAACTGATGCAGGTTCTTCAGACCACATCAACTTTTTTACCTTTTCAATGGTGATTCCTGTATCGACAATGTCCTCTATAATGACGACATGCTTGTCCTTGATGCTAGTCATCAAACCAATAATTTCATCTACTCGACCCGTTGTGTTCATTCCTGAATACGACGACACTTTGATAAAGCTAATCGCACTTAGCAAATCAATTTCTTTGAACAAATCAGAAGCGAACATAAATGCCCCGTTAAGTATTGCAATGAAAATTACATCCTTTCCTTCGTACTCCTTATTTAACGTTTGCGCCAACGAAGCAACTTCTGCTTTAATTTCTCCTGCCTTTATAAAAGGAACAAATTTTTTATCTCGAATTTGAATCACGATACCTTTGAATTGAATTGCAAAATTAAGGAAATCTTAGCAATTCAAGCAGAATTGGGTATTTTATACTTTCGTTTATACAGAAAAGAAGATTCTTATCTTTGCACGATTATGGAAAAGAGCTACGGCAAAAATTTTAGATTGGGAATGCTCGGTGGCGGACAACTGGGACGAATGTTTATTCAAGAAGCGATGAATTACGATGTTCATGTGCATTGCATCGACCCTGACGCTGAAGCACCTTGTTCCCGCTTGGCGGCAAGTTTCACAGTAGGTTCATTGCAAGATTTCGATACCGTTTATACCTTCGGTAAAGACAAATCCCTTGTTACGATTGAAATTGAAAATGTAAATGTTGAAGCGCTGGAAAAATTGGAAAGCGAAGGAATTCCCGTTTATCCGCAACCGAGAATTTTACGAATTATTAAAGACAAAGGGTTGCAAAAACAGTTCTATTCTAACAATAATATTCCTACTGCTCCTTATAAACTGGCGGCGAATGCCAAAGAAGTTCATGAATTTGCCCAAGCACCTTTTGTTCAAAAGCTGCGAACGGGTGGTTACGACGGAAAAGGTGTTCAAGTAGTCAACAACGAAAGTGATTTCAGTCAGTTGTTTGATGCTCCATCGATTATTGAAAATAAAATCCCGTTTGCGAAAGAACTCTCTGTAATTGTGGTTAGAAATCCAAAGGGAGAGACGGCAGTTTATCCAACAACCGAAAGTGAATTTAACTCAGAAGCAAACTTGGTGGAATTCCTTTTTTCACCTGCTGAAATAGATGCTGAAATTGAAAAAAACGCTCAAGAATTAGCTATTGACGTAGCCAACAAGCTATATTTTGTTGGAATTTTAGCCGTTGAAATGTTTTTGACGAATGACGGAAGTTTATTGGTCAACGAAGTTGCTCCTCGTCCGCATAACAGCGGACATCAAACTATCGAAGGAAACGAAACCTCGCAATTTGAACAACATATGCGGTCTATTTTGAATTGGCCTTTGGGTTCTACAAAAATTACTCAACCTTCCGTTATGATCAACCTTTTGGGTGAAAAAGGCTTCGAAGGAAGTGCGTTCTACGAAGGACTATATGAAGTGATTGCCATGCCGGGCGTCCACATTCATCTATATGGTAAAGAAAAAACAAAATCTTTCCGAAAAATGGGACATGTCACTGTCACCGCCTCTAAGCTCGAAGAAGCCAAAAAATTGGCTAAATCCGTAAAAAATATTCTAAAAGTAAAATCATAAAGTGCCATCCTATCGTAGGTCTGACACGGGATTTTAATATTATTTGGCATTTTGTTTAACTTTTCTATTTAAAAGTTAAACAAAATATTCTACATTTGTCTCATCAAAATTAAAAAATAGAAGCTTATGTCGACTTTAGAATTCAACACAGCCTTAACAGATTTAGAATCGTATTTAAAGTCTTTCGCCTTTCAGTTTACCAGAAATGAGGATGACGCCAAAGATCTCACGCAAGAAACAATGATGAAGGCATTTGTTTACAGAACGTATTATACGCCTAAAACAAACTTCAAAGCATGGGTCTTTACCATCATGCGAAACATCTTTATAAATCAATATAGAAGAAAGAAAAAAGCAGGAACTATTTTTGACAATTCAGAAGATAGTTATTTATTGAACCAACACACAAATGGAAGTACTCCATCAAATTTATTAATTGCTAAGGAAATTAGCGAAGAAATAAGTAATTTAGATGTGGAATATAAAAAGCCATTCGAGATGCATTGTTTAGGTTTCAAATACAAAGAAATCGCAGAAGACCTAGACATTCCGATTGGTACAGTCAAAAGTAGAATTTTTATTGCTAGACAAAAATTACAGGAATCACTTTCTGAATATCAAAACGCAAATTAAAAATAAGTATGCCCAAAAAGGTTATTGTTCTCGGTTCTGGAATTTCATCACTTTCAGCAGGTAGCTTTCTAGCAAAAGAAGGTTATGACGTAACCCTCCTCGAAAAAAATGATTCAATAGGCGGAAGAGCACGCAAATTTGTAAAAGAAGGTTTCGTTTTTGACATGGGTCCAAGTTGGTACTGGATGCCAGATGTTTTCGAAAGATTCTATCAGCAATTTGGATCAACTACCTCCGATTTCTACGAACTAAAAAGACTTGATCCTTCGTACCGCATTTTTTGGCAAGATGGCGAAAATACAGATATTCCAGCACAGATGAACGAATTGGAAGCTTGGTTCGAAGAGTTGGAGCCTGGAAGTTCGAAGCATCTTAAAACTTTTCTTGCCGAAGCAAAATACAAATACGAAGTAGGGATGCAAGATTTGGTGCACAAACCAAGTTTAAAATTAACCGAATTTGCAGACATGCGAATCATGAAGGGTTTGGTCAGCATGCACTTGCTTAAATCCTTCAACAAATACACGCAGAAATATTTTAAGCATCCAAAAATTCTATCGCTTTTAGAATTCCCTGTTTTGTTTCTCGGCGCAATGCCAAAGGACACGCCAGCGCTTTATTCACTGATGAATTACGCCGATCTTAGTCTTGGAACTTGGTATCCCATGGGTGGCATGCATAAAATTATCGAAGCGTTTTCCACCATCGCAAAAAAACAAGGGGTGAAAATTGAAACAAATCAAGAAGTGATTGGTTTTTCTCACTCGGGTAAAAAGATTACAGCGGCACACACGAATTCGGATAAATTTGATGCAGATCTTTTTGTTTCAGGAGCAGATTATCACCATACAGACAAACTGTTGCTGAAGGAAAACGCGAACTATTCCGATAAATATTGGGACAAACGTTCGATGGCACCTTCTTGTTTAATTTTCTACGTTGGGGTAAATCGGCGATTGAAAAATTTGAAGCACCACAATTTATTTTTCGACACTGAATTTGAAAAACACGCAAAAGAAATTTATTCGGACCCAAAATGGCCTAGTTCGCCTTTATTTTATACTTGTGTTCCATCGATTACAGATCCAAGCGTAGCTCCAGAAGGCCACGAAAATTTATTTTTCTTGATTCCTATTGCGCCAAACTTGAAGGACAGTGAAGAAAAACGAGAACAATATTTTGACCTGTTACTCGAAAGATTGGAAAAAAGAACAGGCGAAAATATAAAGGAAAACATAATATACAAAAGAAGTTATTGTTTGGACGATTTTAAAAATGACTATCATGCGTTCAAAGGAAATGCATACGGATTGGCCAATACTTTGCGACAAACTGCATTTTTAAAACCAAAACTGGTGAACAAAAAACTGTCTAATATGTTTTACACCGGTCAACTTACGGTTCCAGGTCCAGGTGTACCTCCATCGATAATTTCGGGAGAAGTAGTTGCCAAACACATTGCTAAAGAATTTAACAAATAACGAATATGAAATCAATCTTCGATACTCTTTCCCACGACATGAGTGAAATGACGACCAAACGTTATAGCACATCATTCTCCTTGGGGATTAGTTTTTTGAGTAAAGATTTACATAACGCTATTTATGGAATTTATGGCTTCGTTCGTTTTGCTGATGAAATTGTCGACTCATTCCAAGGATTTGACAAAGAAAAATTATTGGCTGATTTCAGAGAACAAACTTTTGAAGCCATAGAAGATAAAATTTCTTTGAATCCAATTTTGAATAGTTTCCAATGGGCTGTCAATAAATACAGAATCCCACTTGAATTAATTGATACTTTTTTGAAGTCAATGGAAATGGATTTGGATCAAATCGATTACGATCAAAAAAAATACGAAAAATACATCCTTGGTTCAGCTGAAGTGGTTGGGCTTATGTGTTTGAAAGTATTTGTTAATGGTGATGAGAAGGAATATATACGATTGAAACCATCAGCGATGAAATTGGGATCAGCATTTCAAAAAATTAATTTCCTACGCGATTTAAGTGCAGATTTCAAAGATTTAGGCAGAACCTATTTCCCAGGAGTGGACATGAAGACGTTCAATCAGACAATCAAAAAACAGATTGAGGCGGATATCGAATTGGATTTCAAAGCCGGGTACGAGGGAATCAAACAATTGCCAAAAAACTCTAGATTTGGCGTTTACATGGCGTACAAATACTATTATAAATTGTTTCAAAAAATTAAAAGTACTCAGCCTCAAACGATTTTAAATGAACGTGTGCGCATTCGAAACACGAAGAAATACCGTTTATTCGTCACATCTTTAGTTCGTCACAATCTCAACATGCTTTAAGATTTGAAAGAACAGTTTAACTTTAATGAAGTCGTTTTGGTCAATTCTGAAGACCAAGAAATCGGGACAATGGAAAAACTGGAAGCGCATGAAAAAGGCCTTCTTCATCGTGCATTCTCCTTGTTTTTGTTCAACGACAGAGGCGAAATGCTCCTTCAAAAAAGAGCAGATTCAAAATATCATTCGGCAGGATTGTGGTCGAATAGTTGTTGTAGTCACCCAGCCAAAAACGAATCTGTTGAAGAGGCTGCGAAAAGACGTTTGATTGAAGAAATATTCATCGAAACGGAAGTCAAAGCCATTTTCAAATTTGAGTATAGAGCTGAATTAAATCTTAATTTAGTCGAACACGAAATGGACCATGTGTTGATTGGATTTTGCAATTCATTTAAAAAAATAAATCCCATAGAAGTATCAGCAATGAAATTCGTTTCGGTGGATGACATTCAAAAAGATCTTGCCGCAAACCCTAATAATTACTCCTTTTGGTTCAAAATAATAATGACAGAACATTGGGGTAAATTTCTTCCACATTTGAAACTTGAAACAGCATGAAAGTAGGCCGCAGAGAAACGTTTAATTCAGCACATCGTTTATTTCACCCTGATTGGAGTGACGAAAAGAATTTAGAGGTTTTTGGAAAATGTAGTAACCCGAATTATCACGGACATAACTATGTGCTCGAAACTTGGGTGGAAGGTCCAATCGATCCCGTTACTGGTTTTGTTATAGACTTGAAATTATTAAAAAACCTCATCCGTACGGAGGTGACGGATAAATTTGACCATCGCAATTTGAACTTGGATATCGATGAATTTAAAGACCTTAATCCAACTGCTGAAAACATTGCAAAAGTGGCTTGGGAATTAATCTCTGTTAAACTGCCAACTCAGATGAAATTAACGGTTCGCTTGTGGGAAACGGAAAATAATATTGTTGAGTATTCTGGGAAATGAACACAGAAACCGAGGAACTAGCAGAATTTTAATTTTTTTTGGTTTAGACATCAAACATATTGAATCAGGGTAAATCAGCGCAATCTGTGCAATCAGCGTCCCATTGAACTAATCAACATCTATTGAGCAACATGAAAAAAGCACTTTTTTGGCACCGTCGCGATTTGCGCTTTGAGGACAATGCTGGTCTTTTTCAAGCGCAAAAAAAAGCGGATGTCGTTCAAGCTGTTTTCATTTTCGATACCACCATTCTCGACAAATTACTCAAGAATGACCAACGCATTATTTTTATTCATAGGTCCATTCAAAACCTAAAAAAGGAATATCAAAGATTTGGAGGGGATTTGAAAGTTTATCACGGTGACCCAAAAGAACTTATCCCAAAAATTGCAAAAGAGTTAAAAGTCGATTCCGTTTACACCAACAGAGATTATGAACCATACGCCTTAGAACGAGATAAATTCATATTCGACAAACTGAAAACTCTGAGTATAGATTTCATCGGCGCAAAAGATAATGTGATTTTTGAAAAAAGTGAAATCACCAAAGCAGATGGACTGCCTTATACTATTTACACGCCCTACAGTCGGAAATGGAAAGAGAAAATGAGTGAGTTTTATCTCTCTTCTTATCCAAATGGAGAATATTCTAAGAAGATTGCGAAATCAACTCGAGAGAACTTGATAACGCTCAAGGAAATGGGGTTTGATGACAAAGAATTAGTTCCTTTTCCATCGGATGACTACCCCAAAAAGTGGATGGCGAAATATGGTGAAAACCGAAATTATCCAGCGATTGAAGGTGGCACAAGTCATTTGGGTGTTCATCTTCGTTTCGGAACGATCAGCATTCGACAATTGGCAAGAAAAGCGGAACAAACAGATCCCACTTTCCTAAACGAGCTCATTTGGCGTGACTTCTATCAGGCCATTATTTATCACTTTCCGCATTCGGTTAAAGGGTCATTCAAAAAGCAATATGACGCTATCGAATGGGAAAATAACGAAGTGGAATTTCAGTCCTGGCGCGAAGGTAAAACAGGATACCCACTGGTCGATGCTGGCATGCGAGAATTGAATGAAACGGGCTATATGCACAATCGTGTGAGAATGGTTGTTGCTAGTTTTTTGGTCAAACATTTGCTCATCGATTGGCGTTGGGGAGAGACTTATTTTGCCGAGAAATTATTGGATTTCGACTTGGCAAGTAATGTTGGTGGATGGCAATGGGCAGCCGGTTCTGGTTGCGATGCGGCACCTTATTTTCGCGTTTTCAATCCGACGGCACAATTGGAAAAATTTGATAAAAAGTTAGTTTACGTCAAGAAATGGGTGCCTGAGTTTGGGACTGATGAATATCCAGAACCGATTGTTGAGCACAAAATGGCGAGGGAACGGGTTTTGAAGCGGTATAAATTAGCCCTGAATAATTAATTCGAGTGTCTCACCTCCCTATATCCCTCCTTGAGGAGGGATATAGGGAGGTGTCTACTTAAAATTATCTCATAACCCACAAATTCCTATTTCTTATCCAAAATCCCTTTCAAATTATCCAACCCTTCCTGTAATTTTGGCCCTAAGGTTCCGTCAAAAATCATTTGCGCTCTTCCATCCGACTCCATTGGTTTTTTGAAATAAATAACGAAATCAATCTGCTTATTGGGAATCATTTTCACAATTTCCTGTTCTCCTTCTCCAACATTTTCATTCGTGCTCATCCAAGCCATTATCGCTCCTACTTCGCCATCTGTTCTGGTAAAGGTTTTCTTTTGGCTCGGATCTAACTTTTCCCAATACGAAAACTCCTATTGATTTTTCAGATACTTAGCATAATCATACACCTCCTCTACTGAATGATCTATTTCGACAGTGCAAGTTACTTTGAACTCTTTATCAATGAACAATGCAATTATCAGTACAATGCCGATTAATCCGAGTAAAACGATTCCAATCTTCTTTAGAATTTTCATGATTTTAACATTTTGATTATCATGATTAAACGTTTTTCCTTAACTTGTTAAACCATAAGCAAACAATCTGAAAAGGAACTTTGTTAAAGTAGAAACCATTACCTCAAAAAATCGAACATGAAATATTTATTTATAATTGGTATAGCAATCGCCTTCCTTGCTTGTGCTGCTAAATCAGAAAAAGAAAGTGCAATTTCAGCCACTAATACTCCACAAAAATTATCCGATGAGGCGAAAGAATATTGGTATTCTGGGAGTGCAGAAATTACATCCTATAAATTAACACAAGCTCGATACGGAGAACTTCGAGAAGGTGAAGCAGTAATGATTTTTGTGACAGAACCGTTTTCTCTGAAAGCCAATACGAAAGCGGATTCTCCTTCAAAGGACAATGTGAATGTGTTGAAGCTGAATTTCACCAAACGATTCAACACGGGAATCTATCCGTATTCTATTATGAATTCTACATTTTACCCTGTTAATGGCGGCGAGTTCAGTCTGAAGGCAAGTACAAGTGTCCAAGAATGGTGCGGACACGTCTATATGGAATTACAAAACAAAAAGAAATTTGAATTCGTCAATCACTCGTATTTTGAAGGCGAAAGTTTTGTTTCTTCTATCGACAAGGCTTACTTAGAAGATGATGTTTGGTCACAAATTCGACTTTACCCAGGAACTTTAAAAAGCAAAACGAAAATGATTCCTTCCTTCTTTTATTTGCGTTTGATGCACAAAGAAGCAAAAGCGTATGATTGCAATATGACGTATGCCACAAACAAGGACCAAACAACCGAATTAAAAATTAGTTATCCAGAGTTGGAAAGAACCCTGAAAATTAGATTCTCAACTGATTTTCCGCATTCGATTTTAAGTTGGACAGAAACCTATCCAGATGGATTTGGCCCCAACAAAAAAATGCTTGAAACTACCGGAAAATCAATAAAATCAATTAAATCCGACTATTGGAATAAGAACAATAATACTGATGAGAAAATGCGAGAAGAATTGGGATTGAAGTTTTAGCAACAATTCGCTGCGTCACCACCACCAACATTCAAGGAAAACGGCATCGCTCCACCACACCCTTCGAAAATTCCATAGTGCGTTGACCAATCTCCGAGGAAAGTAAAGAATGACTTGTAACGTGTGTCGTGCAACATTTTGTACGTATTCCCACAAACTGTCATCACCTTTCCTTTCGGAAAATAGTGGTGATTATCTAAGTCAAATGCCATAGGACATTCTTCAATTCCACCATTGTATACTACTGCTTGACCATAATCTTCACAATCGCTTTCCAATCCCTCTATTTTCCATAAACGATAAGTAACTGAGAAAAACTTCAAGGTGCCTAGTTTCTCTTCAAGTTCTTCGTTTTCGACAGTAATCGGCTTATTTTCGACCACTCTAGGATCGGTAAATCCTGCTTTTTTCGCTGTGTTGTGAAAGTCATTCCAGTACAAAGCCCCGCTCAAACATTCGCCCCAAAGGACTTTGTCTTCTTGCAATTCTTGTGGAATTCTTCTGTCTGAATACACATCAGAAAAGTACATTTCGCCACCTGGTTTTAATAAGGCGTAGGCATCGTCCAAAACTTTTTGTTTGTCCTGAGCAAGATTGATTACGCAATTTGAAATGATTAGATCGAACGAACCTTTTTCAAGATTCAACTCATCCAACCTTTCGATATTTCCTTTGATAAATTCTACATTTGATTTCGCATATCCGAATTTCTCTCTGTGGAACTCTATATATTCCTTTGCTAAAGCTAATTGTTGATCCGTCATATCTACACCTACAACATGTCCATTTTCACCCACCAGTTTCCCTGCGATGTAACAATCACGACCACTTCCAGAACCCAAATCCAAGATTTTCAATCCTTTTACTTGCGTCGGAATCGTCAAACCGCACCCGTAATATTTGGCTTGCACTTCATCGGCAACCAAAAGCAAAGCTTCCATAATATGTCGCGGTGGTTTGGTCAAAGTGCAACAGACATTCGTTTTTAAATCCTCTGATTTTTGCAATTCTTCGCCGTAATATTCTTGAACATCCTTGTGCAATGTTTCCATCAATTTCTTTTTTGTGAAAATACATATTAAACCCTTTTAACAACAAAAAGGTTTGTATTGTTTGACGTACTTACGCTTGAAAACTTAATTTGGATTTTTTAAAGGATTTGCTGACTGCTTTAAGGTAAATGAATAATCAGCCAATCCGCAATCCGTCAAATAGCCAATCAATTAAATCATTTAACATAATCCTGTTTCACCACCAACATAAACTGGTCATTCTCTATTTTGAGATATCCTTGGTCGTAACAAAAATGGTACTTCGCCCCTTTTTGAGTCGTGTAAATGTTCGTGTAATAGTGAAAGTTAAATCCTTCTTCTGCTAAAGTTATCGCATCGACAGTTATCTTCCCTTTCGGATTCAATTTCTCTAAAATACGGCGATTTTTCCGGAGGATATTGTTAATTCTTCGAACGTAATTGTTCGAATCTTCGTGAAGTCGATTGTTGAACGTATTCCGACAATAATCCGAACAGAATTTTTGATCCTTCCGACCTTTTAACCCTTGTCCGCATTCGTTGCACTTTCTTTCTTCCATCTTTTTCTGTTTCGACTGTTGGCTGTTGGCTGTTTGCTGTTGGCTAAAATAGTGAAAGAAAATGAGCCAATCGCCAA
>OCVQ010000842.1_pt1 | contig 25979 bp, 39 predicted proteins | sample 1539061 | NCBI WGS metagenome assembly OCVQ01 (sample SAMEA3355526, study PRJEB22509) | marine metagenome | biome: marine; feature: river plume; material: water | place: USA | collected 2010-08-08 | depth 0.5 m | reverse complement strand
ATGACAAACATTGGTATATTAAAAATTAATAATACTGATTTATGGACACAATATACTGAAATGTATTATACTCTTAGAAATGAATTTCTTACTGAAGTTGCAGAAACTGATAGTTTAGTAAAATATTCTGCAGTGTTTGGTCAATATACATTATCAAGTATTTTATTAAATAGTAAGTATAATATTTATATTTCAAGTAGGAACATCGATAACAAGTATATTCATCTAAATACGTATGGTAAATATATGAGTCCTTTAACTGAATTACTAAAACCAATTAGAGACAATTCTATTTTATAAAATATCACTTGATATCGGTTACACTAACTAACTTAAATTAATTAAATTATGGTAGAGAACATTGAAAAAGACCCACCGAAGGGAAACGTTAAATTTAACATAAACCTTTCAGAAGAACAGAAAGACGCGAAAACAAATATTCTTTACCACCCTTATAATTTTATAATGGGCAAAGCGGGTAGTGGTAAAACACTTTTAGCAGTTCAAGTTGGATTGGATATGTATTTTAAAAGAATGACTAATAAAATTATTATCACAAGACCAACTGTTTCGAATGAAGATAATGGTTATCTACCCGGTTCTCTTTCTGAAAAGATGGAACCTTGGTTAGTTCCAATTCGTTCTAACATGAGAAAAGTTTATAACAAGGCTCACATTTTAGAGAAGATGGAAAAAGAAGAAAACATTGAGTTGGTATCTCTTGCCCACTTTAGAGGTAGAACCTTTGATAATGCAGTAGTGATTGTAGATGAGTTCCAAAACCTAACCAAAGCACAATTAGGAATGGTGTTGGGTAGATTGGGTAAAGGTTCAACTATGATACTAACAGGTGACCCGCAACAAATTGATTTAAAGTTTTCTAATGATTCTGCGATACACGAAGTTCCAAAGTTGAAACCATCTAATCATGTGTATTCAATTACTTTACGCGATAATCACAGACACGAAGCTTTAAACGAAGTGTTAAGGTTATTGTACGAATATTAATAAATTAGATATGGGATTGATTATAGTTTCTGGTCCAAGAACTGGCAGTACAAATTTAATGCTTAGTTTGGCAAGTTCATACTCACTCCCATATATTTTTGAACCTGATATAATAACTGATTTTGATTATTCTAAATACAAAAATAAGATAGTTAAATATGTTTTGTTAGGAGAATTGGATTCGGACTACTATAAAAGGTTAATAGATATTATAAAACAATTCGATACTGTAATTTTACTTGATAGAAAAAATAAAGAAGAACAAAGTGAATCTTTTTATTCTTTAAGAAATTATGGTACTTTTTATAAAAAGTGGGGTCATCAATATATTGATAAGACATCGGAACAATACAAAGATATTTTAAGAGATGTAAAAATCAAATCGGAAGTATTACTAAAAGTATCAGAAGATTTAAATTTAGAAATAGATTATTATGAAGATTTATTTAATAATAAAAATTTAACCGATACAACTATAAGACTTGATACAAAATATTTAAACAATCAATATAAATTAAGACAAACCACGATAACGATAATATAATAATCTATGAATAAAAAGGATTATATTTGTGCAGTTCCATTTACATCATTAGAGATGCGAAAAACTCGTAGATTTTTATGTTGTGATGGGTGGTTAAAAAAACACCTGCCCGAAAATTCTTCTCCATTCGATGCATGGAATTCTGATGAAGCAAATGATATTAGGAATTCAATGTTAGATGGTTCGTATCGATATTGTGATTCAAACATATGTCCATTCCTTCATCAGTTAGATACAACTGGTGTTGTTGATGGTAATAGTCCAATTTACCATAAAAATAATATACCAAAATCTATATTAAAAATAATTGATTTACATAAATTAGGAAAATTAAATGCACCACGAACCATTCAATTTTCATTTGATGATAGTTGTAATTTAAAATGTCCATCTTGTAGAATTGATTTAATAATGGCAAATGGTAAATCAATAAAACTTGTCAAGGAAACCATAGTAGATATTCAAAACACATTCGGTCAGTATGTTGAAAAATTATACATAACCGGTACAGGTGACCCATTCATATCAGTTGGGTTTAGGGATTTTCTAAGAAATTTTGATAAAACAAATTGGCCCAATCTAAAGACAATACATCTTCATACAAATGCAACGAGATGGGATAAAAAAATGTGGGATAGTATGCAATCAATTCACCCATACGTAACTACGTGTGAAATCAGTATTGATGCAGCAACAAAAGACACATATGAGAATAAAGTTAGATTAAATGGAGATTTCGATGTCTTAATAAATAATTTAAAATTCATATCAACTATACCAACATTAAAAATAATAAAAACTTCTTTTATTGTTCAAAAACACAATTATAAAGAAATGAAACAATTCTATGATTTAATGTATTCCATATTTGGAAATAAAGTTTCAGTTTATTATGGTAAGATATTAAATTGGGATACGTTTAGTGATTCTGAATTTAAAGAACATCAGGTATGGAATCCAAATCACGTAGACCATTTTAAATTTTTAAAAGAATTAAATCGAACCCTACCTGCAAAAAATGCATTCACAAACTTACAAGAATTCATTGAACCACATCGTGGACTCATATAAAATTTTAACATAATTTTAACATTTTAGGTTTGGATATTCCAAACTTTTTTTGTATATTTACTATGTAATAAAAATGAGATTTATGATTGTAGAAAAGAAAAAAACTAAAGGTATTGAAATCGATTTGACCGGACCCCAAGGTAACGCATTCTTCTTGCTGGGAACTGCTAGTAAGTTAGGAAACCAACTCGGTTGGGATAGAGATGAAATTGAAATCTTATTAAGACAAATGAGAAATAGTGATTACGAAAATCTTGTAAATACGTTTGATAAACACTTTGGTAATATAGTAACTCTTTATAAATAAAATATGAAAGAATTAGAATATAGAAAATGTAACGGTACTGGTAAACTTTGTCACTATACCGAATTTGATAGGTCTAAATCAGGTTGGACTGCAATTGATGGTACAAAACGACACTCTATCTCTAAGATTGGTAAACGATTAAATAACGCACTATCAAATGGATTACGTGCAAATATAAATGGTAAGTTAGTTGGAATAGCACATCCCCAACATCCCAACCATCTTAGATGGAATTCAATACTACAAGAAATACGAGATGAGAACCCAGAATACACTTCACCTTTATTACGAATCGATTTAACACGAGAGGCCTATAATCGAATGTACACAGAATTGGGAATGGAAGCTCCCGATTTAGATAAGGTGTTATATAAAAAATTTGGCAGAGGTAGTTCTAATTCTGATAAATGTTTGGATTATCTAAATATTCCAAATGATGAACAATGTAGAGAAGTTCCAATCGGTAGATACTTTGTAGATGGAATTAAAGAAAATAATGTATATGAATTTTTCGGAGATTACTTTCATGCAAATCCAAAAATATATTCACCCGATTCAAGATTATTTGGTTCTACCGCAGAAGATAAATGGAACCATGATAAAAAACGGGCAGAAGTTATAAAATCAAAAGGATATACATTTAATATAATATGGGAATCAGACTGGAATGATTTTCAACAAGGTATTGTAGATGAATTGAAGATTGTCAAATGGTAATTATGAACTCAAAAATTTTAACAAAATTTTAACATTTAAAGTTTTGAAATACTAAAAAATAGTTGTATATTTACAAAGTAAGATTGAGAGAGTTAAAATTTAAAACCCGAAGTTATGAGAGATTATCCAACATTAATTAAAGAGTTTCATGAGTATGTGTGGGAGTTTTACCACAAAGACCATGGTATCTACAAAATTGCAGATACAAAAAGAATTATTCAAGCAGTAAACCAGTACTTGGAATCAAAACCTTTATCACAAATTGAATTCGATTCATTTGATAGAGAATCAGTTAGAATGATTATCGAACCAAGTTATTCAATGTTTTTATAAAATATACTACTATGGGAATTTTTAAAAGAGTAAAATCAAAACTACTTACCAAATTATTCAATGATTGGGTATCGACTGAAACTGACTTAGAAACACTAAGATTGACAACACAACTAATTAAACAACGAGAAATTGATGTGAGTGGAATCAAACCTATTATCGGATTTCGTTCTTATTCAACCAATCAAATAAATCAGACTACACTATGAGAAATTTATTATTTAAGATAACAATTATATGTTTAAGTATTTTTGTAGTATCATGTTCAAAGGAAGAAATTATTGAAGATACTATTATTACTGAAATACCAAAGGTAGAGGTCCCTACACTTATACCTCAAAAAATATATAACTCATCAACTTTAAATCACGAGTGGAATAGTGGGTGGGTAACGTTTGTAACTCAAAAGATAGAATCAGAATTTTGGACCGGGTTTACTTATTTTGATTATAATCAAGATGGTAAAATGGATGTATTTTTTAAAGGATGGACACCTGATAATAGTAACCCAATTGGTGTAAATATTCGAACCGAGACTGGTTGGAAAAATATCCCAAATGTGGTAGATTTTCAGCCAGGTCGTGGATATAGAAAAATTGCCGCCGCCGATATAGATAATGACGGTGATATGGATATGGTATGTTTTATAGCTGAAGACCCTGGAGCAAGTTATGGAAATAATAATCGCATTATGGGAGGATTGGATATTTACAGATTTGATAATGGTAAGTTTTATTATGAATCAGTTGTCCCATATCAAGAAAGTATGAAATTTTATTTTCACGGAGGTGTTGTTGGTGATGTGAATGGAGATGGTTGGGTAGACCTAATAGGTACGGGTACCAGCGGTGGTAAGGTTTATCTTAACGATGGTACTGGTAAATTCTCTAATGAATATTTTGAGGTTACTGATGTTGTAGATACTAAACCAAGTCCTGGAACTACTGCTTTTACTTTAGAATTGGCTGACTTAAATTCAGACGGAAAATTGGATTTAATGGTAGGTTATTCGAGAAACGCATATTACTTTCCACAAAATCCTGAATCAGAACACTCAAAATACAATTATACATCAAGTATATATTTTGGAAAATCAGAATACCCTTATTTTGAAACTACCGCACTTGTATTAGATAGTGCATATGCAAAGACCACAATCGATGAAATGAAGTATGCATTTAATATAACATATGATTATGTTGTCAGCGACATGGATGATGATGGTGATTTGGATTTGTTTGTATATTTAACAAATGATGATGCACTGTATAATCCTGGAGATAATAATTATTTGAAAAACGCTGCATTAGAGTATCATGAAAATAATGGAGATTCTACCTTTACCTTAAAGAACAATGTATTTGTTCAAAACCAAAATAAATTTGCAACAGGGCCTGATAAGTTTAAGGCGTGGGATATCGATGGGGATGGTAAAAAAGAAATACTTCTTGAGGCATTTGATAGACTACCATTTAATGCATGGAAACAAAATAGTAATGGAAAATATTATCAAACTGTATTAAATTTTTAATAAAAAGATTTGGAATATACAAAGTAATTTTGTATCTTTACAACGTAAAAGAGAGACAATATATTATGAGTGAGAAAAAGAAAATAGTTTACATCGATATGGATGGTGTATTAGTTGATTTAGGTAAGGCCTTCGATAAGTTCTTCGAATTACATCCTTATCTTAAAGAACGTTATAAAGATAACCCAGACCACATCCAAGGTGTATTTAGGAACCCACCTCCCGTAGAAGGTGCAATCGAGGCAGTAAAGAAACTAGCCGAAAGTGGTAAGTATGATTTGTTCATCGCAACTTCTGCTCCATGGGGTAATGCCGGTTCGGCAATGGATAAAAGATTTTGGATAGAAGAACACTTTGGAAATCTATTCCACAAGAGAATGTTCGTAACTCACAGAAAAGATTTATTACTTGGTGATTATCTAATTGATGATAGAACTAAGAATGGGGCTGGTGAGTTTAGTGGAGAACTTTTACAATTCGGTGTGAATTGGGAAAATGGTATCGAATCGGAATATCCAAATTGGGATAGTATCTTGGATAGATTATTGTAATTCATAAGACCATGGTTAAACTAATAATCAAAATTTTAAATTGGATTATTGCATTTTGTATCATTACACTACTGATGATTCTCCTAACATCGTGTACCAAAGAAGAAGATTTTGGTATATCAATGGTTCCAACTTTAGAGTTAGATGGTAGATTACCAATAGATAACAATGGTTACTATCACTTAATTTTAAATCAATCTACTAACCAAACTATCCATCGTATCACAGGTAAGGTTTTAAACACCACAGAACCAACGAAAGTATCTTGGTGGGGTAATCTTACATGGGAATATAAAGGAGAGACTGTACCCACTATAAATGGTTCATCTTACGTGGGTAGAGATGGAGAAATAAATACAGTTATTGCACCTATCTTTGGTATGAGAAATGATACATTAAAGATAGAATGCAAAGTTAATGAATGGAATATCATACAAACACTTAATATCGTTTTAGATTAATGGAAGACTTTCCTTTTACCCCAATTACCGATGACACTTTTGAAAGACAAAAGTGGGAAATGTTTACGGATAAAGAAGAAACAGAAGATGGTGAGATGGAAGAATTTTATTATTGGCTATTACCAATACCAAAAGATAATCCAGATGAAGATGCAGTTTGTTTAATTTCCTCTGCCAATGATGATTACCAAGAGTTAGGTATTAAAAAAGGTGAGTACATGGTAGAGTTAGAAGGATTGAATGGATTGGGTCTTTGTACCAATGAAGAAGAATTAGAAATACTATATAGAGCATTAACAAGAAACCAAATAGAAGAATGAAAAATTATTCCGCGGAACAACTGCAAGCAAATTATGACAAGTTTATCGATGCATTAAAAAAAGTATTTAGTGGAGATAGGTTGGAAAAATTACTTCATATGTACTCTGAAGAAGAACTTGGGATTGAACTAACCATTGCACCTGCAAGTGGTAAAGAACATTATCACTCCGCATATGTAGGTGGGTATTGTGACCACGTAATGAATGTTGCAAGAAATGCATACAAGATGAAAAAGTTGTATGAAGAAGGTGGAGTTAAAGTTGATTTCACCGATGAAGAATTATTCTTTGCTGCATTCCACCATGATTTGGGTAAGTTAGGAACTAAAGGTCAACCACACTATACACCTGAAACATCTGATTGGCACCAAAAGAACCAAGGTTCGATGTTTAAGATAAATGGTGAAAATCACTATATGGATGTAACACATCGTGCCCTTTGGTTATTGAATCAATATGGAATCACTTATACTGAAAAAGAAATGATTGGTATTATGTTGGCAGATGGATTATACAATGAAGGAACCAAACCTTACTTTATATCATTCAGACCAGAGATGAGATTGAAAACAGATTTACCTTACATCTTACATTGGGCAGACCATATGTCTTGTAGACAAGAAAATAAACAATGGGAAGATTCTAAACCTTTCTAACTGACAAGTTGTCATAAGTAACTGACAAAATTTCATAAAAACTTAATTGGTATATAAATTGAATAATATATGTTAAACTTTAATAAACTAAAAAAAGGAAACAACATTATGTACACACTAACATCATTCGACAACCTAATTAACGAACTAACAAAACAACCTTTGACCACTCCTACGAGAACCTATGGTACCTTTGAGGTAAATGTTCTTGAAGATGGTAAACAACAAGTAACCATCAACACCCTCGGTCACAATCCAAAAGATATTACCGTAGATGTTACTGATGAAGATATATCTATCGTTGCTAAGAAAGGAGAAGGAACTTCTCGTTTTGTAAGAGATATTGATTTAATCTTATCAGTTGGTAAAGACTACGATGGAACTAAAACCGAAGCTAAATTTGAAAACGGATTATTGGTTTTAACCATCGATAAGAAAATAAATAAGAAAGCAAAATCTCTCAAGATTTCTTACTAACTCTCAGTTAATTTTTAATTAACCCCTCTTAAAATCCTCGGTGCCATAACCATTTGGTACTTCCGAGAATGATATAAAGAGGGGTTTTTTTATACTCTAATATTTATTACTATACATTAAAATATATAATTATGAAAGATATTTACAAACAACGAGTTGACAACACTATTGAATCATGTATGACTCGAGTTAAAGTTGTAAACGAAATGGTTACAGGTGAAAGACCAGCAGACCCAAAACAAGCTGATACTTATCTACGTGAAGTACTCAAGGCACTTGAGGATATACAAGAAATTGTATCGAGGAACTAAACTATGAAATTCAGAACTCTTTTATTGGGGTTATCAGCTTTATTTGTAGCATTTAATGCTGCATTCTTTTCGGTAACCGGCTTATCGAAACTATTTGCTGGTGCTTCACTTTCAGTAATATTAATGGCATCATCTTTAGAGTTAGCAAAACTCATCGTTGCTGGTTACCTTTACAATTATTGGGAAAAAATAAATAAGTTATTTAGAATATACCTAATCATTGGAACTACTATATTAGTTTTAATTACCTCTCTTGGTATTTACGGTTTCTTAACTGCAGCATTTCAAGATACTCTTAATCAGTATAACGTATCATCAACACAAAAACAATTCTTACAACAAAAAGAATCTTTTTGGAATTCTGATGTTACTCGTTATGATGCCGAGTTAGAGAGGATATCTAATAACATCTCAACCTTATCATCTGCTAAATCACAACAAATCCAATACACCGATAAGGATGGTAATGTTAGAAACACCGTATCAACTGCAGAACTAAGAGCAGCACAATCTCGTATTGCAACCGAAGAAACCAATAGAAAAGAAGTTCAATCTAAAAGACAAGTTGCCGCAGATTCATTACAATCTATACAACTTAAAATATTAGAATTAGACACTGATACTGAAACTGGCTCTGAATTAGGACCTCTACAATATCTTTCTACTCTATTAGATAGACCAATGACTGATATTATCAATTGGTTTATCTTAATTATCATCTTTGTATTTGACCCACTTGCAATTGCATTGGTAGTTGCATTCAACAATGCAGTTAAAATAGATAAGGGTGAAAAAGATAAAAAGAAAGTAATTGAGAAACGAGAATTATACGGTGAAGTATCGGATGAATCAACGATAAACGAAGATATCGTGGAAACCAACGATAAAGAAAAACAAAGAGAACTTCTTGTTCAGATGATGAAAGAAGATGAGAAAGATGGGTTGTATGATGATTGGGATAATACTTTACAAGATGGTTTAGACGATGAAGAATGGGATGAAGACCATGCATTGGATATGGTAATGAATGATATGGTATCTGATTTATCTGAAGAAGATATTAAAACAATTATCGAAGAATCGTTAAACGAAGAAATTGAACCAACTGAAGAATTAAAAGAAGCAGCAGAAAAATATAAAGAAGAAATAAAAAAATCTGAAGCAGAATTAAGAGAAGAATATAACAATGGTGGTTGGAAACATACCTATGATGGTAAACCATATTACCATCATCCTTGGTTTGATTGGAGTAAAAAAGAACGATGGATTAACAATAGACAAGCAATTGATTACTGGATAAGTTACCAAGGAGGTACTCGTTCTGCAGTAGACCAATATAAATCAAAGTACCCTGATAATTTTGATTCTAAAACTTATTAAATGAAATTAATTACATTTGGCTGTTCTTGGGTATGGGGAGATGAACTTGAGCCATCTACTGCAGAATATAGAAATTCCGTAAATATTGGTGGCCTTATAAATAATGATTATAAATTTGATGAATATATTAATTATGGAAATAACGGTGCATCAAACGAAAGAATCATACTCCAAATATTAGAATATAAAAATTCAGAACACTATGATGCATCGGATTTTTTAGTTGTTGGATTAAGTGGGTTACAGCGTAAGTTGATTTATTTAAATGAAGAAAATATTCCATTTACAATACCAAATTGGGATTATGATTCACACATTGGTAGTCAAAATAACAGTCTAAAAACCATTGATGGGTTTAAGGAATACATGGATGGTGTATTTAGATTCGAAGTGAATAATAGAAATGAATTGGTTAGGTATAATATAAATTTATACGCAATAAAATCTCTCCTATCAAATCACAACAAATATATAGTATTTCAGTCGATTGATAATCCCAATATAGTATTTAAGGGAGTTGAAACTTTAAATTGGGATGAGGTTTTTATTTTCAATGATGTTGGTTCTACCACATATAAAAATAAAAATATAATGTTTTTTGATAAAACCATTTTACAAAATGAATTAAATTTAAATACGTTAGATTCTCAGAAATGGATTAATTTAAGTGAACTATCGTGGAGACGGTATTTGGAAATATATAGATTAAAAAATAATATGACAGATGTAACGGCAGGTATGGGTGAGCATCCAAATGAGTTTGGAATTAAACTATGGTACACTAATATTTTAAATAAATACATTAAAGAAATTTTAAAATGAAAGTAATAGCATTTGGAGATAGTTGGGTTTTTGGGGATGAGATAGCAGATGATGATGTAAAAAAACGAGAAAGTGTTAATTTAACGGGTGTTATTAGAAATACGTATAAATTATCCACTTATAATTTTGCAGTTAATGGTGGTTCGTTGGATGAAATAATATTACAAATTATATCTTATTTAAATTCACCTCACTATAATACTGATGATTTAATTTTAATAGGATTAACATCACCTATTAGAAAATATCATTATAATAATATTTTAAAAACTGGTATTAGATTTCCAAGTTGGTCTTGGGATTCATTCTCTAATTGGGGAAATCCAAAACTTACAACTGATATAGAATATAAAAAATGGTGGGAATTAAATATAAAATATAATGTAAATGTTAGAAATGATGTTATAGAGTATTTTAAAAGTATTTTAACTATAAAATCATTGTTATCTGATTTTAATAAATACATTATTTGGCAATCAATAGATGGTGACTTTTACGAACAAATTGAAACTGATTATGAAAATATTACAATACCTTATTATGATAATAATGACAGACACTTTGCATATTCTGACTTATTCTTCGATAAGAAATATACGGATTTACTTTTAAAGAAAAATACATTAGAAACTCAATTGTGGTTAAATTTATCAGAATCCTCTTGGAGAAAATGGTTGTATGATAATGGAGGTGATTTGGATGTTTTCTTTAAAGATAATCACCATCCTAATTTAACGGGTATTAATTTGTGGTTTAATGAATTCCTTAAAAAATATATTGATAAAGTTTTGGATATCTAAAATAAATTTCATATATTTGTAGTATAAGATTTAAAACTACACAATTATGAATTTAGGTTACGCATGTATCAATATGACTTTAGGTTCTCAGAAACCAAAAGTAACTACTAATCGTTCTATGATTAAAAAAACATTTAACGAACGTGGTATCAATTATGCTGGAGAACTTGCTTTAGAAAATGTAAGAGATTTATTTAAGATTCTTCAATGGAACAATCGTAAAGGTATTAAAGTATTTCGTTTATCATCCGATATGTTCCCTTGGGCATCCGAGTATGGTATCGAAAATTCACCATACTACAAACGTATTGAGACTGTATTGCAAGCATGTGGTAATTACGCCAAACAAAATAATATTCGCATCACTTGTCATCCTGGGCCATTCAATGTTCTCGTTTCTCCCAATCCAAAAGTAGTTCAAAACACTATTACTGATTTAGAGATTCATGGTAAGATATTTGATATGATGGGATTATCTCGTACTCCATACAACAAGATTAACATTCATTGTAATGGTGTGTATGGTGATAAGATTTCTGCAATGGATAGATTTTGTGAGAACTTTCAACTCTTATCAGATTCAGTTAAATCACGATTGACTGTTGAGAATGATGACAAGGGTACTATGTATTCGGTAAAAGATTTAATGTACATTCACGAACGTATCGGTATTCCAATCGTATTTGATTATCATCACCACCAATTTTGTACAGGTGATTTATCAGAACAAGATGCATTAGAACTTGCATTATCAACTTGGCCAAAAGGTATTAAACCTATTGTTCATTATTCAGAATCAAAAGCATTACACGAAGAAAACTCTAAACTCAAGCCACAGGCACACTCAGATTATATTAATGATTTACCAAACCTATATGGTAATGATACTGATGTTATGGTAGAGGCAAAGGCCAAAGAACTATCTATCCTTCCTTTTATTGGAAAAGAAAGTATATGTGAATATAGTGGATTACTTAAAGTAGAAGAATACGCATGAAATATTACCTATTAGTTTTGTTTTTTCAAATTATGTTTAATATCTTTAAGGTATTGGAGATAAAGTTTACCTATGAAAATAGATTATCAAACTTACTACTTAATTCAGTTTGGATTAACTTGGTTTCCCTTGCATCGGTTTACTATTCATTAGACCGATTGTTTGTTGGGGATTTTTGGGTTCTTCCATTTTACATTAGTGGCAGTGTAATTGGTAAGTGGATTGCAATGACACAATTTGAAAATCAAAGATTTAAAATATTCAAATCAATTTTATACACAAATGAAAAACCAAGGAAAACGAGACGAACAATTAAACCATAGTTACAAATCAGTAGCATATTCTGGTATAGGTTTGGTGTTAATTATTATTTATTTAGCATTAACAAATTAGTATGTATTGGTTCAAAAGAAAGTGGAAACAAATAAAAAGAGTATGGGATTTTCTTCCCATCATTTGGAATGGGTATGATTTTGATTATATTTACTCAATCGAACTTTTCAAGAAACAATTAGAAAGACAGGCAACCTTCTTAGAATCAGATAGAGCAATGACTTTGGAAGCACAAAACAATGCAAAGAAAATCAGAACTGCACTTCGATTAATGGATATTGTATATGATGAGAAATATATTGATGATGCATTCATTCATTTAGAGAAACTCCATGGTAAATCTAAAATGGATTTTATAGATACAGGTGAAGATTCTAAGTTTGGGGGAGAACGATTATACACTCTCAAAGTAACCAATGAGAATGCAATTAACGAAATACACCAAGAAAAGATTAATAAGGAACGTTCTGAATTAATTAAACTTGCTAGAGATAAACAAAAAAAGGCCCATAAATTACTTTGGAACTTTATAGAACATAACATACAAAATTGGTGGGATTAATAAATTTGTAGATAATGAGTAATGTAAATGCAGTACCACCGATTGTGGTGGTTCACAAAGGCCCAAGAAAAAACTCAAAATTTCAACTTGAAATATTTACTAATACAAGAGTTGATGATATTATCGATGGTAATAAACGAAAACCATATATACCTAATGAACATGAAATATTGGATATTGGAGTTGGTGAATCGTTCGTTGAACGATATAAGAAAAAATATAAACTTTGAAGTTACGTGAAAACCAAGTAGAACCAGTTGCGATTGGTGTAGAGTTCTTTCGAACTAAAAACATGAAACCATCGATTATCGTGGCACCAACCGCCTTCGGTAAATCAATTGTTATTGCTGCCATTGCAAAAGAGTTAAACGAGAAACTTCTCGTCCTCCAACCTTCCAAAGAATTATTAGAACAGAATTATAATAAGTTCGTTACCCTTGGTGGTGAAGCATCTATTTATTCTGCTTCTATGGGAAGTAAGGAACTTGGTGATGTTACCTATGCTACTATTGGTTCTATCATTAAGATAGCAGGTAAATTTAGAGAGTTGGGGGTAACTAAAATCATTATAGATGAATGTGATAGATACCCACGAGATAAATCAGGACAACTCAGGAGATTCGTTGATGGAATGAAAGCCACACACGTTCTTGGTTTAACTGCTACTCCTTTAAAGTTACAAACCAATATGGGTGATACTGGCCCTTACTCCAAATTGGTGATGTTAACTAATAAGAGTAAACATGGAATGTTCTTTAAGTTCATCTTACATGTTTCTCAAATTCAAGATATTGTTGAGTTAGGATATTGGACACCATTAGAATACCAATCATATGATTTCGATACGGGTGCCCTTGTTTACAATTCAAGTGGTGCTGAATATACCAACGATTCAATTGCTCGTTCATATGAGAATCAAAACATTGGTAATAAAATTGTTAAGAAAGTTGCTGAATTACAAGATAGAAAATCAATTTTAGTTGCAGTACCAACCATAGAACAAGCAACCGAATTAGCAAGAAAGATTCCATCTGCTGCAGTTGTACATGGTGGAACTCCAAAAGATGAACGAAGAAGAATCATCGAAGAATTTAGAAACCAACAAATCAGAGTTATCGTACAAGTAAACGTATTAACAGTTGGATTTGATTACCCAGAATTAGATTGTTTGATTACAGGTAGACCCACTGCCTCGATTTCTTGGTGGTATCAGTTTGTTGGTAGAGGAACTCGTATCCACGAGAACAAGAGAGATTGTTTGGTGGTAGATTTCGTAGGTTCGGTAGAGAAGTTTGGAAAAGTAGAAGCACTCTATTACAAACAAGATGGTGATGAAAATTGGGAACTTTATGGAGAGAATAAAAAACAGATTACTGGTATACCGATGCATGAAATCGGTATTCATTTGGAGGGTGGTATCAATCTATCTGAAAAGGTAAATGAAGAAGGTGAAATCGAAAAGGTTTATATGACCTTTGGAAAGTATTCGGGCAAACCAGTTGCATCAATTCCACCTTACTATCGAAAGTGGTTATTGGATAATATTACGTGGGGTCCTTGGAATATGAAAATAAAAAATGAAATAGAACGTCTTAATTCATTAAAATGAGAAATATTTGGTTCTTTGGTGATAGTACAACATATGGACACGGATTGAGACCTGGTTTTGAATATTATGATGAATATCCAAATAATAGAACAACTCGTTGGACACAAAATTTATGTGAGTATTTTATAGGAAATGAAATTAATTTTGCAACGTGTGGGGCATCTAATGATGATATAAAGTATAGAATAATAACAAATCTTTATAAAATAAAAAAGGAAGATATTGTTGTGATACAATCAACATACCCAACACGAATTAGTGTACACAATAAATATAAAACATATACACCGGTTCACGTTGCCTTCAATGATGATTTTAAAGACCCAGGTTTTACGGATGAGCAATTATCAAGTTTAAAATCATATTCAAAAAACTTTTTAATAGATAATATTGATTTAATAGATATACGAGATGAGTTATTTTATATGGGAATATATAATGAACTTGTTAAACAAAACATAGATGTTATTTTTTGGCAACATGAAATTATGAATGAAAAGATTCGTAATTTTTTTGAATGGACAACCATACAAGATGAAACAAATAATACAGTAAATGATTATCATATTGGATGGGATTCACAACTAAAGTTTTCAAATTTCATAATTAATCAATATGAAGCTAATAATAAATTTATATATCCAAATCCAAGATTTCATGTTGATATGAATTCATTAACATTTAATTATAAAAATCCAAAAACAGAATTAGAAAATTTGTATAAATTTATTGGAACGGAAAATTTATATAAAGATTACTAAACAATTAAATAAAAACTATGAAAGTAATATACGCATTTAAAAAATTAGCTAAACAACACTACAAACCACAAGATGAAACTTTTTTCAAATTGGCTAGACTTTCAGTTGAAATGGCTAAAAAATATTATCCTACAAAATTATATTGTGATAAAGAATCTTTAAAGATGTTTAATTATCATAACATAAAATTTGATGAAGTTGAAGTATTGGATAGTATTGAGAACTATACTGGTAGTTTAAGTTGTATGTCAAAAATATATGCGATGATGGAGCAAACTGAACCATATATTATTTGTGATTTTGATTCTGTAATTTTACAACAGATACCAAACGTATCTACAATTAAATTTGCATATCCAGAAACTGTTAAGTTACATTTAAACACAGTCTTGTATGAGGGAAGACCGGATGATTATATAAATTATTTAGATAAATATTATGCAACACCATATAATATTCATAAAAATAAATTTAATGATTGGTTTGTAGTTGATCCAGATACATCTCCAAATAATTGTATTGTGATGGTAAATTCACCAATTTTAATTAGAGAAATTTATAAAGATATTTTAAGTAAATTTACAGATGAAGAAATGGACAATACCGGTCCTATGTTTATTGAACAATTCTTACTTTATCATTATTTAAAAAACTTTAGAGTAGATGTTGATTACATTACCACTGGATGGAAGAATCCAAATACATTAGATTATCAAATGTTAGTTGAAAAATTTATACATTTCATGGATTATGATAGAGATACATTAATTGACGATAAAATAAATTATTTAGCAAAATTAAACAATATAAATTTGTAAATTTAAAATAATTTTTGTATATTTGTAATATGAATAAATTAGACAAACAATATCAATGCCTTCTCCAAGACATATTGGACAATGGTGTAGAAAAATCAGATAGAACCGGCACAGGAACTCTTTCGGTATTTGGAAGACAAATCAGACATAACTTAAATGATGGGTTTCCACTTCTTACTACTAAGAAAATGGCAATCAAAACTCTTATGACAGAACTTAAATGGTTCTTAAAAGGAGATACTAACATCAAGTATTTGGTTGACAATGGTTGTAACATTTGGAATGGTGATGCATATAAGAATTACTTAAACGAAACTCAGCATGAGGCATCTTATACTCAAGAAGATTTTATCAATCACATAAAGAATGATGATGATTGGGCTAAAGTGTGGGGTGAGTTAGGACCAATCTATGGTAAACAATGGACTGATTGGAATGGTATAGACCAAATTTTAAATCTCATCAATTCATTAAAGAAGAACCCAGATTCTCGTAGATTAATGGTTAATGCTTGGAATGTGGGTGAATTACATGAGATGACTTTACCTCCTTGTCATTATGGTTTCCAAGTTTATACACGATTACTTGATTTAGATGAAAGAATTGCTTATTACAATAAAAACAATACACCACTTGGTAAATCATCAGATTACTACCACGAACACATGGATGATTTAGGAGTTCCTCGTAGAGTGATTTCTTTAATGTGGAATCAAAGAAGTGTAGATACATTCTTGGGATTGCCATTCAACATCGCATCTTATGCTATGTTATTACACTTGATTGCAAAAGAAGTAAATATGATACCTGGTGAAATTATTGGTAACCTTGGAGATACTCATCTATACTCAAATCATATTGAACAAGCGAAAGAACAAATTAGTAGAGAACCAATGGAGTTCTTACCCAAATTAAAATTAAATAATGTGGATATATTAAGTGGTGAATTTGATTATGAAATTTTACACTACCATTCACACCCAACAATTAAAGCACCTTTAAGTAATTAGATTATGACATCACAGCAATTAAAACAAATTCAAGAAGAATTGGTAAAACTGAAAACTCAAGAAGTTATCACTTTGAATGATAAATTCAGAATTCAAAAATTACAACAAACATTAGACAATATTTCAAATGAAGAATAAATTTTTCAGAAGTCTCAAGGATAAAAGAATATTTGGAGTATGTAGTGGTCTTGCAAGACATACTGATACAGATGTAGTATTATGGAGATTGTTATTTTTTATGGCTTTCTTTACAGCATTCCCAAGTGTAATAACTTATTTAGTAATAACACTATTAACCAAAAGTATAGAATATAATGATTAGAACAGCAGAATGTGTATCACCGATGCACCCAGACAAAATGTGTGATAGGATTTCAGATACACTTTTAGATTTACACTTGCAACACGATTCAACATCACGAGTAGCAATTGAAACTTGTGGTGGTAATGGGTTAGTTTACGTAACCGGAGAAGTAACTTCTGAATATAAAATTACCGAAGAAGAAATTATTCAAGTAGTTAAAACCGTTACAACCGATGATACTATTAAAGTTATTATCAACCTCAACCAACAATCACCAGAAATATCTCAAGGAGTTGACACTGGTGGTGCTGGTGACCAAGGGATTATGACTGGTTACGCTTGTAGAGAAAATGAACAACTACTTCCACAAGAATATTTTCTTGCAAGAGAACTCAACAAATTCATTTTTGAGAAGTTTCCCTTTGATGGTAAAACTCAAATTACTTTAGATAGGAATAGAATCAGAGTAGTTGCATCCTTTCAGAAAGCACCAACTACCGATTTATATGAATTGGTAAATGAATTCTTCAAAGGATATCCACAATATACTTTACAAGAAATTCATTGCAACCCAGCAGGTCCTTGGAACATTGGTGGATTCACTGCCGATGCAGGATTGACTGGTAGAAAACTTGCAGTAGATAACTACGGACCTCGTATTCCAATTGGTGGGGGTGCATTTAGTGGCAAAGATTCTACAAAGGTTGACCGAAGTGCTGCGTATATGGCTCGTAGAGTTGCGGTTGATTTATTACAAGAAGATGAAACCCGTAATGAGGTATTTGTTCAATTGGCATATGCAATTGGATATGACCAACCACTGCAGGCAACTGCAGTAATTGATGGTGTTGAAACTAAAATTCAAGGATATGATTTATCACCTCAAGGAATTATTAAGTTCTTAGATTTAAGAAAACCAATCTTTAGTGAAACTGCTAAGTTTGGACACATGGGTGCTGGATTTAATTGGAAATAATTTGTTATTACGAAAAATATTTCGTATCTTTACAATATAAAATAAATCAAGATGAAAAAATATAAAGTAATTTTAATTAGTGGTGGATTCGATCCTGTTCATAAAGGACACATCGAATGTATCAATCGAGCCAAAGAACTTGCAGATGAAGTTTGGATAGGGTTGAATAATGATAAGTGGTTATTTCGTAAGAAAGGAAAATCATTTATGGATGAACAAGAGAGGGCATTTGTTATGAATTCTTTAAAGAATGTTGATTGGGTTTATATCATGAATCCGCGTGATTCAAACGATGACACTGCAATTGACTTTATTGAAGCATCAAGAACTCGTTATATTAGAGAACATGGGGAATTACCAAAAGGTGTAATGACATTTGGTAACGGTGGTGATAGAACTGAAACCACTACTCCTGAAAATTCAGTTTGTGATTCATTAGGAATCGATTCAGTATGGGGATTGGGCGATAAGATTCAATCATCATCATGGTTATTAGAAAAATATTTAAACATAGCAGAATAATATGAACATTGAAGCATTAGTCCGAGAATATCCAAATGACACGGAACTTGGAGCAAAAGTAAGAGAACTTTATTTGAAAAATAAAAAAATGATAGAAGATATCTTTGAAAAACAAGATGGTAAATTTATCTATGAATCACCGGATGGTGGAAAGACTATAACCAAAAGACCATTTGGTTCACCACATTCTGAACGTGTTGTTATAGATAAATCACAACTTTCTATCTTTTCAGATGAATCACTTAATCCAAAATACAATACAAATGAATCTAATTAAAGACCCAAGTAAATTAAAAAAACCATTAGTGGGTAAACCAATGACCCAAGAGGAGATTGATGATATTTCAATAAAACTTCTCGATGGATTGAAGGAACATGGTGGTATTGGATTATCAGCAAATCAAATTGGTTTAGATGTTCGTGCGTGCGTAATCAATGTAAAAGAACCATTAGTTCTTATTAACCCAATTGTAACTGAAGTTTCTAAAGAAACTGTTGCTTATGTAGAACAATGTTTATCATTGGAGAAAACTATGAAGAAACCAGTTAAGACGGTTAGACACAAATCCTTTACAGTAGAATGTGATAACTTGGGAACTGTTATCTTTTCTCCAGACCAAAAAGAACCTTGGAAAGATTCTAATGAATTTTTTAATGATATGGGTTTATTAGAAACTGTTTGTGCTCAACACGAGATTGACCACCTTAATGGTATTCTTATTACTGATGGTAGAAGACGTTATACAACAACAGTTATTGCACCTAAAAAGTATGGTAGAAACGAAATGGTAATGGTTAAATTGCCCGATGGTAAAACTGAATTTATGAAGTATAAAAAGGCAGAACCTTTACTTCGAATTGGGTGTGAAATTCTATAATATTATTAAAAGATGGGAAAACTTATATTTAAATATACAGACGAGAGTGAATCTTTTGAATGTAGAGAGGCATCTAAAATAGAATTAACCGTACCTGATGATATGGATATCAATGAGTACAAGGTTATGTGTGTTAGACTTGCATCGGCAATCGGTTACCAAGATAAAACTATTAAAAAAGCATTTGGAGATTTGATTTTTGGAGATGAAGATGCTAACACATTGAAAGATTTATTGAATGAACTCAATATCAAAAGAAATAATTAACAACCTTAATAAGAGATTACTCACACAAGGAATCATCATTGAAATTTTGTGTGGCATCTTAATTAATGAAGGGTTGGTTACGGAAGATGAGTTGGAAGATATGATTCAAGAAAATATTGAATCCCAACAAGATTACATTGATAAAATAATGAAAGAAGAAACGAAAGATAACAATCTTTCCCTCATGGGTCTGCACTTCGGCCCAATAGGTGAGGCATAAACAATCACATAAAGATTTGGTTATTTAACAAAGATTTCGTATCTTTGTAGAAGTGTGTTTATCAAAAGGGCAAAACCGTATGAGAAACTTAAAAACTTTTTTAATAATTTGTTTATGTATTTCAATAGTTCATGCATTTTCAATGACTTATTACAGACAAATTATAGAACCACTCTATTTTACTTCAAAGGGAATTACAGAAATAGAAATTGAATTACCATCAATAGAAATAGATGAAACTGATTTATTTTTAGATGCAATTGCACATAGTGAATCTTCAAACAGATATACGATTGTAAATCGGTTTGGTTATATGGGGAAGTATCAGTTTGGTAGATTAACTTTAAAAGGTCTTGGATATAAGGTAACTCGTAAAGAGTTTCTTAATTCACCTGAAATCCAAGAACAGGCAATGTTAGATTTATTATTACACAATAAAAAAATACTTCAAAATTATATTGATAAGTGGGATGGTAAACGAGTACAAGGTAAAAAAGTAACTGAAAGTGGAATACTTGCAGCTGCACATCTTGTAGGACCAAGTAAAGTTAAAAGATTCTTTGATTCCGGTAAAGATTCACAAGATGGTAATGGAACAAAATTAACAAAGTATCTAACCCAGTTTAGTGGTTATGATTTAAATTTAGAACAATATGGAAATGATTAATATTGGGTTTTGGGTTTTATTAGGTATAATTTTTGTTTTTATTTTTATTGTTCGTAATTTGTTAAAACAAAATGAACAATTAGAAGATAGATTATTAAACACAATAGAATCTACAAGAAATAGAGTATTTGACTCTCTACAAAAAATGAGAGAAATAGATGCCAGAGAGGCATTTGAAAAAGATGATGAGGTTGGAGTTACTTTCGACCAATTAAAAAAAATAGTTGAAGATTTAAACGAACAATTATAAATGGCAAAACAAAGAAAACCAAAATCCAAGATATATTTTGGTACTCCTGCACAAGATGCAATTGAAGAATATAATAAATCTAAAGACCCGGCAGAAAGGTCTAAAATCTACGAAGAAAGAATCAAATATCCTTTCGAGAAATTAGCAGAGAATGTAATTAATACATTTAAATTTTCTTACTTTGATGTTCCTAAAAAGGATATGCAAACAGAAGTAGTATCTACGATGGTAGAGAAAATGCATATGTTTAAATCTGATAAAGGCAGAGCATTTTCTTACTTTACTATTATTGCTAAAAACCATTTAATTTTAGCTAACAATGGTAATTACAAAAGATGGAAACAAAATGCTCTAATTTCAGAGATGCCTGAAACTTGGAACCCTGAAAATGATTTCGATGAGATGACTGAAAATTCAGAATTTAAAGAATTTAAAGATATCATGTTAACTTATTGGGATAGAAACTTAAATTCTGTCTTTACTAAAAAACGAGATTTACAAATTGCTGATGCAGTTCTTGAATTATTCCGTAGAAGTGAGTATATAGAAAACTTCAATAAGAAACACTTATATCTTCTCATACGTGAAATGACAGATTGTAAAACTCATTACATTACCAAAGTTGTTAATACGATGAAATATCACCAGAAAAAAATGTTAAATGATTATCTTGAACATGGTGAGTTTAGGGAAATACCAAAAGAACCATTTTGGAAAACTTCCATAGAAGATAATTTTGATGATGATGTAAATGATAACAATCCTTATATTGACGAAGACTTCTTATAAATGGTCTTAATACGATAAGACTATTATTTTTAATACTATTTTTATATATAGATATTTATGGATATATGAGTACCCAAATCTTATATACAAAATTAAAAAAGTGATATGGTAAAAGGTTATATACTTGGAATTGCCTGTGGTTATCATGACAGTTCTGCTGCTCTCATCAAGGATGGGAGAGTACTTGGTGCAGTTGAAGAAGAACGATTTACTGGTATTAAACACGATTCATCGTTTCCAGTAAATACAATAAAATGGTTATTAGACTATAATAAAATACAACCAGAAGATATTGAGGTTGTATGTTTCTACGATGACCCTAAAAAGAAATTAGATAGAATTAAAGAATCTACCAAACGTGGAGGTCTTACTAATATTCTAAAAAGAAACTCAATTATTTCTAATAATAAAAAAGAGTTTAAAGAAATTGAAAACAACATCTACAAATATACTCATAAAGATGTTAAGATAGTGTGGGGAGACCATCACCTTTCTCACGTTGCATATTCTTATTATACATCTCCTTATGATAAGGCAGGTGTAGTTTCGGTAGATGGAGTTGGAGAATGGGAAACCACTTCACTTTACTACGTTGAAAACAATAACTTTGTAAAAATAGAATCAGTTAACTTTCCTCACTCATTAGGAATGTTATATTCTGCATTCACTGCATTCTTAGGATTCAAACCAAACGAAGGTGAATATAAAGTTATGGGATTAGCTCCTTATGGAAATCCAAATAAATATTTAGAAAGATTTAATGATATTATTTCACCAACCGATAAGGTTGGGTATGAAATCAATATGAAATATTTTACATATGATTGGTCAGATACTCATATGTTTAATGAAAAACTTGGGTTACATCTTGGGATAGCAAACCGATTACCCGAAGAAGAACTTACACAAGACCATAAAGATTTAGCAGCATCATTACAAAAAGTATATGAAGATTACTTCTTTAAATTATTAAATCGTTTAAGTGGACTAAGACCTTCTAACAATTTATGTTTAAGTGGTGGTTGTGCATACAATGGAACTGCAAATGGTAAAATATTAAAACAAACAAATTATAAAAATGTTTGGATTCCACCTGCCCCATCTGATGCTGGTTCTGCAATTGGTTGTGCTCTTTATCATTACTATACAACTGCAGATGTTCAAATCAAAAAGGCAAATAATCAAAATCCATATTTAGGTCCTCATTATTCAAATGATGAAATTAAAGAAGTATTGGATACTTTTAAAACTAAAGTTGTTTATACTCATAAACTTCATCATGAAATTATTGAATTAATTTCTAAACAGATTACCGAAGGATTGGTAATTGGTTGGTTTGAAGGTAAAATGGAATTTGGTGCACGTGCTTTAGGTAATCGTTCTATCTTAGCAAATCCATGTGACCCTCAAATGAAGGCAAAGGTAAATAAGGTAATTAAAAAGAGAGAAGGGTTTAGACCTTTTGCTCCAATTGTAAAAATCGAAGAACAAACAAAATACTTTGATTATAAAGAAGATGTTCCTTATATGAATCAGGTAGTTCAAGTTAAAAAAGAACACCAAAAGTTTCTACCAGCAATTACCCATATTGATGGTTCTGCAAGAATTCAATCTTTAAAACAATCACAACACAATCGTATCTATAAGTTATTACAACAACTCCAAAAAGATAATGGTTATCCAATTGTTTTAAATACCTCTTTCAATCTAAAAGACCAAACGATGGTATTAGACCCAAAGAGTGCAATTGAAACTTTTTTAAATTGTGAGATGGATACGCTGGTTCTCGGTAATTATGTTGTTAAGAAAAAGGTATTTTAACTTAACATTAACTTAACATTCTTAACGTTTTCATAACATTTCAATATTTATAATAAAGAAGAAATATTATGAAAACAATTATCACTACACTTTTGCTAGTTCTTTCGTTGAATGGATTTGCACAACAAAAAATTAAAGTTAATGATGGTACCCAAAAAGGAACTCTTATCCACAATGGAATCAAGTATGTCCAAGATGGTATTTGGAAATCTGATTTTGCTAAAGCTAAATACGATATGGGTAAGTTAGTTTGGATACACCCAAAAGGAAATAGAAGATGGACTTCAGAAGAAATTCAAATAGTTCAATTGAATAATAAAATTAAAAGATTAGAAACACAAATTGTGAGTTCTAATAAATAATTATATTTATTTACACGAACTCCAATCGAATACTAAAGTGATTGGAATATAAATTACCCAACCCCGTAAGGTTGGGTTTTTTTGTTTCCTATATTTATACATTGAACTAATGTATTAAAATATGAGTGCAGATTTTGAATTATTTCCGGGTAAAAATCTTGGAGGGTTGTTTAAAGATATCTACGATAATCAACAAACTAAGAAACTTCGTATATCAGAATTGATTGCCGAGATACGAAAACTTATTCGTCATTCTGGTGATATGGCAGTAATGGGCCCTATCATACGAGATTTAATTGATTCATCTATTAAGAACGATGATTCCCTCGTTAAGATGGCAGCAATTGCTCAACGAATCATTGGTGCCCAACACAAGGCAGAAGGCGATAGTGGGTTCCTATCTGATGAAGAAAAAGAACAACTATTGAAACAATTAGAGGAAACTGCAATGGAAGTTGCCGATGTTCAAGATATGAAAGTTGATGAACTTACCAATGAAATAGAAGAACTTAAACAAAAAATGAGTAAATAATGAGTCAAAGAACTTCAATATCAAACAGTACATTCTATTCAAATTCAGATTCTAAAAACAAATATAATGATGTAACTACTGGCGTAGTTGAAGCAGTTATATTAGATGATAGTAAATTGGATTCTGCAGATGGAGTTACTGATGTTGAATCTAAATTTACGTTTCAAGTAGGTGCTGTTAAGGTAGGTCCGATATCTGATGTGATATTTCCAACTGAACTTAAAAACGCAATACCTCCATTTAATCCAGAAGAAGGGATTCCACTTATAGGTGAAACGGTAGAACTTATTAAGGTTGCCGGAAGACCTCATTATAAAAGAATACTTACCAATAATTTAAATACTGCAGGTGCCCAAGCTGATTTTAAAAAATCAATGTATGGTGGTTCTTATGCAGGAACTAATGCAGATTCTAAAAATTATAATACAATATCTCAAACTGGTATACCAAATTCATCCAAAGAAACTGATAAGAGTTCCAAGTTGGGTGAATATTTTGAACCACAGCAAGTTAATAAATTAAAATTATATGAGGGTGATAAGATAGTTGAATCAAGATTTGGACAATCAATCCGATTCAGTGCATATAATAATTCTGATAAGGAATTTTCACCAACAATAATTTTTAGAAATGGTCAAGCATATAAAGACGGTTTATTAGAAGGAAGTATTATTGAAGAAGATGTAAATGGTGATGGTTCTACTATTACATTATCTTCTAACAAATATAAATCTAATTTTGTTTCTACAAATGAAACAAAACCAACTCATTTTAAAGCCTACCCATCTGAACTAATTGGAAATCAAATGTTATTAAATTCTGATAGGATTTTAATTTCATCTAAGAATGCCGAAATGATTTTTCATTCCAAAGGAAACTATGGATTTATTTCAGATGGTAACTTTTCAATTGATAATGGTAAGGGTGGTGCTGATTTAGATTTTGGTGGCCATGTTAATATTACTACCGATAGGGAAAATAAAAACTTTACAGTATTAACTGGAACTGGTAA
>OCVQ010000839.1_pt1 | contig 26017 bp, 23 predicted proteins | sample 1539061 | NCBI WGS metagenome assembly OCVQ01 (sample SAMEA3355526, study PRJEB22509) | marine metagenome | biome: marine; feature: river plume; material: water | place: USA | collected 2010-08-08 | depth 0.5 m | reverse complement strand
CTTGGGTATCGCCCGCCAGCACCCGAAAGCATCGTGCCGATAGACCAGAGGCCGACCATGCACTAACATTTACACCGGACCACTCGATGGGGGCAGTCCAGCGATTTGTAGAAGCCGAAGCCGATTTTGAAGTGGCATCCGAGGAAAGCGTGCTCCCCGATGATCGCACACATGCGGTCGCCACCTCGGAACTGGCGCTGTCCATGACCCGGCCCGAGGCACGTCAAGTTGTTGAGCGCTGGCTCGCCGAGGCCCGTATCGCCCGAGACACGCTGCGCTTTGCGCTGCCGCCATCGCGTGGCGATCTTGGGCCGGGCGACCTGATCCGCCTCGACCAGCCCGATATGGCTGGCACCTACCGCATCGACGCGGTTGAAATAGGCCCTTACCGCATCGCCGAGGCGCAACGCATCGAGCCTGCGGTCTATCGTCCGCTCGACATGGTTGATGAGGTGCCTCCAGCCTTTGACTTCGTGCCGCCGATACCGCCGCTTCCGCTCTTTCTCGACCTGCCTTTGCTCTCGGGCCAAGAACAAGAGCATGCGCCACATCTGGCCGTCACCGCCGCTCCCTGGCCCGGAGCCATGGCCCTTTATGCGGCGTCTGGCGGCGAGGATTTTGCGCTCGTGGGCCTTTATGGACGCCCGGCAACTGTGGGCACTCTGGTCACAGCCCTGCCTGCCGCCAGCCCGGCCCTACTCGATACTGGTGCGCCTGTCCAAATCCGTCTTTCGCGCGGCACATTGCAAAGCGTCTCCCTCGAACGCCTCCTTGCCGGGGCAAACCTCGCCGCTATTGGCGATGGTAGCCCCGAAGGCTGGGAAGTCATCCAATTCGCCACCGCCGAACTTGTCGCGCCCGGCGAATTCATGCTCTCTCGCCGGGTTCGCGGGCGAAATGGCTCCGACGCGGAAATGGCGCCCACGCACCCGGAAGGAAGCTATTTTGTTCTTCTCGATCAATCTGTTGAGCAAATCCCCTTCGCGAGTGGGGATCGCGGCGTTCAGCGCAACTATCGTATCGGCCCCGCCCGCCGTGCAATTGACGATCCCACTTATGTTGCCCAAGCGCATGCATTTCGCGGTCAGGGGCTTCGGCCACTCTCGCCCGTGCACCTTCGCCTCACGCCTTCGTCCGCAGGCCATGACCTCACGTGGATCAGACGCACCCGCATAGATGGCGACACATGGGATGGCTTTGATGTGCCCCTTGGCGAAGAAAACGAGCTCTACCGCGTCCGCGTGCGGAACGGTTCCACGATCTTGCGGGAAGCAATAACCAGCGAACCGCGCTGGAGCTACACCACCGCAGATCGCACTACCGATGCGCCGCCGATTGGGGCGGAACTGGAGGTCACCCAAATCTCTGCGCGCTACGGGGCCGGTGCCAGCGCCCGCCTTTCGCTGTGATGTGTCCAAGGGCCGCCCGCTACCCCAGCGTGCGGCCCTTCCTTTACTTTGCGCCCCATTGGCGTATCTTGGCGCCATGGATTGCCGATTTGGAGGCGCACATGGCTGAAAAACTTACCCGCCTTGCCGAGGTTGACCCCGTCTGGACCCGGATCCGTGACGAGGCCGATTGCATGGTCCGTGAAGAGCCACTCCTTGGGGGGCTCGCGCATTCCTCCATTCTGCACCACGAATCGATGGAATGCGCGCTGGCCTACCGCATTGCACTAAAGCTGGCTTCGGGCGAAATGTCCGACCAATTGGTGCGTGAAATTTCCGACGCCGCGTTCCGCACCGACCCTAATCTTGCACTGGCCGCGCGTGCCGATATCGTCGCCGTCTTTGATCGTGACCCCGCCTGCCACCGTTTCTTGCAACCCGTGCTCTTCTTCAAAGGGTTCCAAGCGATACAGGCCCATCGGGTTGCGAACTGGCTCTGGCGCCAAGGCCGCCGCGACATGGCCTATTTCTTCCAGATGCGTTGCTCCGAGGTCTTTGGTGTCGATATCCACCCGGCGGCGCGTATTGGCAAAGGGATCATGATTGATCACGCCCACTCCATCGTCATCGGCGAGACAGCCGTCGTCGGCGATAACGTCTCCATGCTGCACTCCGTCACCTTGGGCGGCACAGGCAAGGAAGATGACGACCGTCACCCGAAAATTGGCGATGGTGTGTTGATCGGCGCGGGGGCCAAGGTCTTGGGAAATATCAGCGTCGGTCATTGCTCGCGCATTGCTGCGGGCTCTGTCGTGCTGCATGATGTGCCGCCAAAATCAACTGTTGCGGGCGTTCCGGCGAAGGTCGTCGGCGAAGCAGGTTGCTCTAATCCGTCTATCGAGATGGACCAAATCCTGCGCGGATAACTTAAAGCTAACATGAAAAAACCCCCGGAAGCCTATGACTTCTGGGGGTTTTATTTTTTATCAGGCGAGCATTGCGACAGGGTTTTCCAGATTGTCAACGATGGCCTGCAAAAGCTGTGCGCCCAAGGCCCCGTCAATTACCCGATGATCCACCGACAATGTCACGGACATGACTGTCGCCACTTCGATCTCGCCAGCAGCGTTAACCACTGGCTTCTTGACGCCCGCACCCACAGCCAAAATGGCCCCATGCGGCGGGTTGATCACTGCGTCGAAATTGTCGATGCCAAACATCCCAAGGTTTGAAATGGCAAAGGTGCCCCCTTGGTACTCATGGGGGGCCAGCTTGCGGTCGCGGGCGCGTTTGGCCAAATCCTTCATTTCCGCCGAGAGCGCGGAAAGGGATTTCAGCTCCGCATCCTTCAGCACCGGAGTAAACAACCCGCCTTCAATGGCGACAGCCACAGCGACATCTGAGGGCTTGAGCTTCAGCGTGCGGTCGCCCGCCCAGACCGAATTGGCCTCTGGAACTGCTTGCAGCGCCATGGCGCAGGCCTTGATGATGAAGTCATTGACCGACAGCTTCACGCCGCGCGCGGCCAGCTTGGCGTTCAAATCCCCGCGGAAGGCCATCAGCGCGTCCAGCTTGATATCGCGCCGCAGATAGAAGTGCGGGATTGTCTGCTTGGCCTCTGTCAGCCGCGCGGCAATCGTCTTCCGCATGCCATCAAGCTTCACTTCCTCATAAGCGCGCCCCTCATACATCTTGAGAACCGCGTCCGTGGAAAGCCCCGCCGCAACGGTCGCGGCTTTCGCCGGGGCTGTTGCCGCTGTTGCGGTTGCCGGGGCAGGGGCCGCAGAGGTGGCCGCAGCAGCGACTGGCGCCGAGGCACCAGCCCCCAGAACATCCGCCTTCACAATCCGCCCATGCGGACCAGATCCGGCAATCGCGGCCAAATCCACACCCTTTTCCGCTGCAATCCGTCGCGCAAGCGGCGAGGCAAACACCCGCGCGCCGCTCTCGCGCGCCACAGGTGCCGCTGCAACAGGCGTGGCGGCGACAGCTGGCGCTGGCGCGTGAGGCGCGGCTGCCACAGCGACTGCTGCGGCTTTCGGCGCGGCATCCGCGCTCTCGCCCTCTTCGAGCAATACCGCAATCGCTGTGTTGACCTTCACCCCCTCGGTGCCAGCAGGCACCAAAAGCTTGCCGATCACACCTTCATCGACGGCTTCAAACTCCATCGTCGCCTTATCGGTCTCGATTTCCGCCAAAAGGTCGCCCGCCGAAACGGTGTCGCCCTCTTTGACCAGCCATTTCGCCAGCGTGCCTTCCTCCATCGTCGGAGACAGCGCGGGCATCAGGATCTCAGTTGCCATTCTTCATCCCCCTCAGCGGTAGGTGACTTTTTTGACCGCCGCGATCACCTCATCGGTGGTCACCAGCGCCAATTTTTCAAGGTTTGCCGCATAAGGCATCGGCACATCTTTGCCCGTGCAGTTGATGACAGGCGCGTCCAGATAATCAAAAGCCCGCTCCATGATCGTGGCCGACAGGTGGTTGCCGATCGACCCCACCGGCCAACCCTCTTCCACGGTCACGCAGCGATTGGTCTTCATTACACTGGCCAGCACGGTGTCATAATCGATTGGCCGCAAGGTGCGAAGATCAACAACTTCTGCGGAAATCCCCTCCGCAGCCAGCTTCTCTGCCGCATCAAGCGCATAGGTCATGCCAATCCCAAACGACACGATGGTGACATCAGTGCCCTCGCGCCAGACTTTTGCCTTGCCAAACGGCACGGTAAAATCATCCAGCACCGGCACGTCGAACGTCTTGCCATACAGGATCTCGTTTTCCAGAAAGATCACGGGGTTCGGATCGCGGATCGCCGTCTTCATCAGGCCTTTATAATCCGCCGCCGAATAGGGCATCACCACTTTGAGGCCGGGGATTTGTGCATACCAAGCCGCATAATCCTGACTGTGCTGCGCGCCTACCCGCGCGGCGGCACCATTCGGTCCACGAAAGACCATGGGCGCGCCCATCTGACCGCCCGACATATACAACGTCTTGGCAGCCGAGTTGATCAGATGGTCAATCGCCTGCATGGCGAAGTTGAACGTCATGAACTCGACAATCGGCCGCAGCCCACCAAACGCCGCGCCAACTGCGATCCCGGCAAAACCATGCTCGGTGATCGGCGTGTCAATCACGCGCTTAGGGCCAAATTCATCCAGCATACCCTGGCTGATCTTGTAGGCCCCTTGGTATTCGCCAACCTCTTCGCCCATCAAGAACACATTCGGGTCGCGGCGCATTTCTTCCGACATGGCATCGCGCAACGCTTCGCGCACGGTCTGCTTCTTCATCGGTGTGCCCTCGGCCCAATCCGGGCTGGCATTCGACTGTGCCGTCACTGGGGCAGGGGCCGCCGTTGCCGGCACGGCCGCGGCCTTTGGTGCTGCTGCCACGGGCTCTGCAGCGACAGGCGCCGCCACATCGGCGCTCTCGCCTTCCCCAATCAACACCGCAATCGGCGTGTTGACCTTCACCCCTTCGGTGCCTGCCGCGATCAGGATCTTTCCCATCACGCCTTCGTCCACCGCTTCAAACTCCATCGTGGCCTTGTCGGTCTCGATCTCCGCCAGGATATCCCCGGCTTTCACCGCGTCCCCCTCTTTGACCAGCCATTTTGCCAGCGTGCCTTCCTCCATCGTGGGCGAGAGGGCGGGCATCAGAATCTCGGTTGCCATCTGTCTAACTCCTCCGCAACGATCAGGCGTAAATATCAGTCCAAAGCTCTTCAACGGGCGGCTCTGGGCTTTCTTTTGAATATTCAGCGGCTTTGTTCACGATCTCTTTGATTTCTTTATCAATCGCCTTGAGATCTTCTTCGGTCGCATGCTTGCCGCCGATCAGCAGATCGCGCACTTGCTCAATGCAATCGCGCTCTTCGCGCATCTTTTGCACCTCTTCCCGCGTCCGGTATTTCGCAGGGTCCGACATCGAGTGCCCGCGGTAGCGATAGGTCTTCACTTCAAGAATATACGGCCCTTCGCCTGCCCGGCAATGCGCCACGGCTTTCTCGCTTGCGGCCTTCACTGCCAGCACATCCATCCCGTCCACGGCCTCACCCGGAATGCCGAACGCCGCGCCGCGCGTCCAAAGATCCGGCGTCGAAGTCGAGCGCTTCTGCGCGGTGCCCATGGCGTATTGGTTGTTTTCGATGACGAAAATCACCGGCAACTTCCACAGTGCAGCCATGTTGAATGTCTCGTAAATCTGTCCTTGGTTGGCCGCGCCATCACCGAAATAGGCAAAAGACACGTTGTCATTGCCAAGATACTTGTCGGCAAAGGCCAGCCCCGCTCCCAGCGGCACCTGCGCGCCGACGATGCCATGACCGCCGTAGAAATGCTTCTCCTTGGAGAACATATGCATCGAGCCGCCCTTGCCCTTAGACAAGCCGCCGACACGTCCGGTCAATTCTGCCATCACCCCGCCGGGGTCCATCCCGCAGGCCAGCATATGTCCATGGTCGCGATAGGATGTGATCCGCTTGTCGCCCTCTTTGGTCGCGGCCTCCAGCCCCACCACAACGGCTTCCTGGCCGATATACAGGTGACAAAAGCCGCCGATCAGCCCCATACCGTAGAGCTGACCCGCTTTTTCTTCAAAGCGCCGGATCAGCAGCATGTCTCGATAATAGGATTTGAGTTCCTCGGCCGAAACATTCGGCTGGGCTTGGGGTTTTTTGGCAGCCATCGCGCCCTCCCTCTCGCGGTTGCAGAAATAGTTTAATATTGAACCATTTCATACAGCATCCCGTTTCGCAAAGCGAGTGCTAAGTTGCCGCGCTGCAAAGGGGCCGCGCGCGGCCAGCAACTTGTTGCGAAAATCTCAAGGAAGAAAGAAAGCAAAACCGCCTTAGCGGATCACCACCTCATCGTTGCGGATATAGCCCAAAACCGAACGGGTCTGCTCATCGAGCAAATCAAGATCCAGATAGGCATCCGAAAGCCGTTTGGTTAGGTTTTCCATCCGCGCGACCCGCTGATCGAGCTGGGTCAATTCCAATTGCAAGCTTTGGGTTTCTGCCACAACTTCCGCCCGGCGAAACAACCCGTAATTGCCTTGCATCGCCGCAAAAACGAACGAGCCGGACAACAAGAGGCAGACGCCAACATAGATAATTTGGCCAAGGGCCGGGCGGTTGCGTGTCATTAATTTTGTGTGCCTGTATGAAACTGCCACGCGCCTCTTCATGGGCGCTGATGAGAGAATCGCATATCTGATTCGGGTTGTGAATCCCTTAAATCGCCAATTCCCACATTTGTTCGAAATTCTTCTGCCGCCTCACCCGGCGCAAGACTGTGTTTCGACATCCATACCCGCGAGAGGGGGTGGGCATCGGGAGCAGGCGCGCCGCCCCTCAAATGCAGCGCAAAACCGACCGAATGGACTGGTTTGCGTCATGACGCAAACCAGACGCGACCCATACGCAAATCATACGTGAAATTTAGCCACTTTTGCGGGTTTCAAGCGGCCCGTTCCAGCACCGCGACACCGGGCAGCAATTTGCCCTCCATCCACTCCAAAAAGGCCCCGCCAGCGGTCGAGATATAGGTGAAACCCTCTGCCGCCCCGGCCTTGTTCAGCGCGGCCACGGTGTCACCACCGCCCGCAACCGAGATCAACCGACCGTCTTGCGACAACTGTGCCGCAACCCGCGCTGCCGCATTTGTTGCCGTGTCAAAGGGCTCAATCTCAAAGGCTCCAAGTGGGCCATTCCAAATAAGAGTCTTTGCGTTTTCAAGTGTTTGTGTGATGATCTTCACGCTGTCTGGTCCGGCGTCCAAAATCATTTTGTCGTCCGGGCATGCGCGTGCTGGGCAGATTTCCGACGCCGCGCCAGCCTTGAATTCCGCCGCGACCACAATATCCGTGGGCAAATGAATGGCACAGCCCGCCGCCGCCGCCTTTACCAAGATCGCCCGCGCGGTCTCCGCCATCTCATGCTCGCAAAGCGACCGCCCCACATTAAGGCCTTGCGCGGCCAAAAATGTATTGGCCATGCCCCCACCAATGATCAGATGATCCACTTTTTCTACAAGGTTTCCAAGCAGTTCCAGTTTCGTAGAAACCTTTGCACCCCCAACAACAGCCACCACCGGGCGCGCAGGTTTGCCCAACGCGGCCTCCAAAGCGGTCAGTTCCGCCTCCATCAACCGACCCGCACAAGACGGCAAAATTCGCGCAACCCCTTCAGTCGACGCATGCGCCCGATGCGCGGCCGAGAAGGCGTCATTGCAAAACACATCCCCCAAAGCGGCAAGGCGCTCTGCAAACTCGGGATCGTTCTTTTCTTCGCCTTGGTGAAATCTGATGTTTTCCAACAAGATAACGTCCGCAGCCTGCAACTCGTCGGTCGGATGCTCAATCGCTTCCAAGGTCTCGACAAAGATGACTGATCGCCCCAAAGCCGCTTCCAATGGCTTCAGGCAGACGCGCAACGTCATGTCGAGCACCACTTTTCCCTTCGGACGACCGAAATGCGCGATCAAAATCGGCTTTCCGCCTTTCGCCAGAATATCCAAAACCGTCGGCGCAATTCGATCAATCCGGGTCGAATCGCTGACCACGCCATTTTCCAACGGAACGTTGATATCGACCCGAACCAGCACGCGCTTGTCCTTGAGATCCATCTCATCAAGTGTTTTCCAAGCCATGACATCCCTCCGCGCCGTATTCTTTCGGCCCCCATAGGCGCCCGATTGCGCCCGCGTCAACACCTGCCTTGTGAGGTAGCGCAAACAGTCTTAAGTATCGGCGCTAACAAGGCACAGGAGAGAAAAATGGCCGAAATCAAAGATCCAGAGAACACCATCTTGATGGAACTCAATGATGGCACCATCGTCATCGAGCTTTTGGCGGATATCGCGCCGAAACATTGTGAGCGGATGAAAGAACTGGCCCGTGCCGGGAAATACGACAACGTGGCCTTTCACCGTGTGATCGATGGTTTCATGGCGCAAACAGGCGACGTCGAGCATGGAAACATGGAGAGCGGCTGGAACGGGCGTCGTGCCGGTACAGGCGGCTCAGACCTTCCCGATTTGCCAGCAGAATTTTCCGCCATCCCACATGATCGTGGCACGCTGGGGGCCGCACGTTCGTCAAACCCGAACTCTGCCAATTCGCAATTCTTCATTAATTTCAACGACAACCACTTCCTCAACCGTCAATACACCGTCTATGGGCGGGTAATTTCCGGCATGGAGTTTGTCGACAAAATCACGCGTGGCGAGCCGCCGACGTCACCAGACCGTATGATTTCTGTGAAAGTTGCCGCCGATGCGTAAACTGCTTTTGTCTTTGGCGCTGATTGGTCTGGCGCTACCCGCTACGGCGAAGGGTCTGAAAATCGAAGTCGCTGGCGAAGGCGCAAACGGTATCATCGAGATTGATTTGCTGGACGATGTCGCACCGGGTCATGTCGCACAGATCGCCGAGTTGGCGGCCGAAGGCGCGTATAATGACGTGGTTTTTCACCGCGTGATTGACGGCTTTATGGCTCAGACAGGCGATGTGCAGCACGGCAAACTGGGGGGCGATATGCGGATGGCAGGCATGGGCGGCTCTTCGCGCGCTGATCTCAAAGCCGAATTTTCCGATGTCCCTTTTGATCGTGGAATTGTCGGAATGGCCCGGGCGCAAGACCCCAACAGCGCCAATTCTCAATTCTTCATCATGTTTGGCGAGGGGTATTTCCTTAACGGTCAATACACCGTTGTAGGGCGTGTAACCTCAGGCATGGATGTGGTTGACGCCATCAAACGCGGCGAAGGTCGCAATGGCGAGGTTGTTGGACAGCCGGACCGGATGGTGTCGGTTACCGTTACAGAGTAACCGTTTCGACCAGCAGACAAAAAAGGGCGCGGTTTTGGCCGCGCCCTTTTTCTTATGCCAAATGAATGCGAAAACGATTGCGGATCGCCATGTCAGTTTCCGCGTCAAACCGTGCGGGTGCAGGCGTGGCAAGTATTTCTTCCTTGCGCGCCGTTGCACGGTCCAAGAGGTCGGAGCGGCCTTTTTCCACCCATTCCTTTGGTGACGTGCGGTCACCGTAGGTCGGATAAACGTGATCTGTCTGCATCCGCGACAATGTCGCCCCGGTTCCCAGATAGTGGCCCGTGCCACCGATGCAAACCTCACGAATTTCTTCTAACGCAAGGGTTTCATCCGTGACTTCAATACCCCGCACACAGCGCAGCGCTTGGCCAATGATGTCATCACCCAAGATCAGGCTTTCGTGGCAAAAGCCAAGCAAGGACGCATGCATGCCAGCGGCCTCGTAAACCATATTCAAGCCTGCAAGACCTGCCATGACATTCGAGCACATTTGCTCCCATCCTGCTTGCATGTCGGGCAATTTGCTGTCGGCAATGCCCGCCGCTGCGCCACCGGGCAGGTTGTAAAATTGGTGCATTTGAGCACAGCCAGCAGTCAGCAGCGCCTGTTCGCCTGATCCACCCGTCATGGCACCCGTTCGCAAATCAAGCCCAAATGGCCAAGTGCCGAAAATCGCGGGATGGCCGGGGGCAATTGCGTTGACATAAACAACGCCCGCCAAGCATTCGGCGACCGCCTGCACAATCGCGCCCGCCACAGTCGAGGGGGCTGTAGCCCCTGCCATACCAGCAGAAAGCAACAGGACTGGCATGCCGCCCGCGATGACCTTTTCCATCACCTTGCAGCTTTCGGTCGCAAATTTCATTGGCGGGACGACGAAGCAATTGGAGTTGGATATAAAGGGTCGCGCGCGCCATTGATCTTCGCCGCCTGCGATCATGTGCAAAAGCTCAAAGCCGTCATCGACAAAATCAGGGTCGGTAAAAGAAACACCAATGTGTTTCTTCGTGCCTGCACAGCACGCATAGATGGTGTTGAGGTCCATCTCTAGATTGTCCGCTATATCGCGGCACACCATGGCGCGCTGGAAAAAGTGCAGGTTATCAAGCTGATCCGCGATCCGTGCTGCATCGTGCAAATCTTGCACAGTGCTTTCGCGGTATTCTCGACCGTGGACATCCACCAAGTGCACAGCAGCACCTGCCGTGCCATAATGAACGCGTGTGCCAGAGAGATCGAGATCATGGCGGGGATCGCGACCATGCAGAGTGATACCGCGGGCGGCTTTGGCTAGCATATCTTCTACAAGTGCGCGCGGGAAACGAATGCGCCCGTCATCGCCCAAAATTGCGCCCGCCTTGGTGAGGATTTCAACGCCGGAAGGCGGGGCATCTGCCAAGCCGATCTGCTCCAGAGCGTCGAGAGCGGTGTGGTGAATACGGACCATGTCATGGTCGGACAACGGGCGATACTGGCCGCCGGAAAGGCCAGCGCGCACAGGGCGTTGATTGTCGGGAAGGGCAGTTGAACGCGCAGCCCGGCGTGCTTCGCGGCCACCTGCGCGGCGAGGAGATTGGTCGTTCATCGAAATTAGCTCCAAGGATTTTAGAGAGAAGGGCGCATCCAGCACGTCTCATCTGGCCGTCCGCGGGCCGCGCGTCCGCGCTCCGCACCTATGGTGCGGATCACAAGTGCGATCTTCCAATCCATGTCTTTCATCGGTCACTCCCTCATCAAAGAGTGACCGTTTTGGGGGCTTGCGTCTTATCAATTTCCGACGCGATGTCGTTTTCACACCACTTTACAAATAACCCGTTTCAGAGATCACTTTGCAATGGACGCGGCAAAGCCCAATAGTTTTGAAAAGGCAGCTGCAAACGCCTCATCCGGGATCGTCAGCGCCACACGTATGTGCCCCGCAGCAGAGTTGCCAAAGCTTTCCCCGGGCATCACAGCAATCAAGGCCTCGTCAAGTAACCGCTCGGCAAATGCATTGCCCGACAATCCGGTCGCACGTATGTCGAGCATCATATACATGGCGCCCTCGGGCGGGATGGCCTTTACGAGGTTTTGTGTCTTGAGCAAGTCAAGCGCAATGCTCCTCCTTCGAGCGAATGGGATTGCGATATCGTGCTCAAGGGCGGGACCTGCGTCGAGCGCAAAGCGCGCAGCTTCTTGGATGAAACCGGGCACGCCGTAAGTTGTATGGGTGGAGAGGGTTGTCATGTGCTCAATGACGGCCTCTGGTCCAATGACCCAGCCGATCCGCGACCCGGTCATGGCGTGGCTCTTGGACATCGAGCCCACCACAAGAACGCGCTCTGCCATTCCGGGCAAAGAGCGCGGGCTTATATGTCTGCCTTGCCAAACTTGCGTATCATAAACCTCATCCGAGATGAGCCATAGATCCTGAGCAATGACGGCGCGGGCAATGCCTTCTAGCGTTGCAGGGCCATAAACGGCACCTGTGGGATTATTGGGCGAGTTGATCAAAAGGGTGCGGGCCCCCACGGCGGCAGATGCAATATCTGCCTCTTGCGGCTGAAATCCGTTTTCAGGGCGGGTGGCGATAGCACGGGGCAGGGCACCCACGCCGCGAATGGTGCCAGGGTAGGTGGCATAGAATGGATCAATGAAAAGCGCGGTATCGCCTTCATCCAAGGTGGCGTGATGGGCCGCGAAAAGCCCGGATTGGCCACCGGGAACGATGAGCACATTGTCTCGATTTGTCGCCACGCCCGTGCGCGCCTGCACCCGCTTCGCCACAGTATCGCGCAGCGCATCACTACCCGGAATGGCGGCATATCCTGTCTCGCCTTGCATTGCCGCAGTATTCATCGCCGCCAGAATGCTGGGATCTGTGCGGATATCATGTTCTCCAATTGTTAGCTCCGTGACTGGCATGCCTGCCGCAATCATGCGGCGTGAGCGGAAAAACAGTGCCCACGCATCCGCACCACCACCCAGAAGCCCTGAAATTCGCTTTGAAATCTGCATATCCACCCTCGCATTCAGTGGCCGAACAGGGCCATTTAAGGGGGATGGTGTCAATGGTTGAGCTGGCACTGACGCCGGGTGCTTTCCAATACGGGCGGGGTTTGGTAAGTCGCGCGCGACTGTATCCTCACAAGGAGGCCTTCGTCATGACCACGCTTCGCTTGCGCTGCTCGAAATCCCGGACGATCAAGGACTTTGCGCCGATCGATCCGAATAATGTTCGGATGTATGTCTGTGGACCGACGGTCTATGATCGCGCGCATTTGGGCAATGCGCGGCCTGTGATTGTCTTTGATGTGCTCTACCGCCTGCTGCGGCACGTCTACGGGGCCGAAAACGTTACCTATGCGCGCAACTTTACCGATGTCGATGACAGGATTAACGCGACTGCGCTGGCAAGGAAAGAAGCCGGTGCACCCGGCACACTCGAGGATTTGATTGCCGAACGGAGCGAGGAAACAATCGCTTGGTATCATGCCGACATGGACGCACTCGGCACGTTGCGCCCGACCCATGAGCCGCGCGCGACGGCCTTCATCGGCCAGATGATCGCCATGATCGATGATCTGATCGCCAAGGGCCACGCCTATGAAAAAGAAAGCCACGTGTTGTTCCGTGTGCGCTCCTATTCCAATTACGGCAAGCTGTCGGGCCGCTCAGTTGACGACATGATCGCAGGCGCGCGGGTCGAGGTGGCGCCCTTCAAAGAAGATCCAATGGATTTCGTCCTGTGGAAGCCCTCTACCGACGATCTGCCCGGCTGGGATAGCCCTTGGGGGCGCGGGAGACCGGGCTGGCATATCGAATGCTCTGCCATGGCACATGAGCTTTTGGGCGATAGTTTTGACATCCACGGCGGTGGCAATGACTTGATATTCCCGCACCATGAAAACGAGATCGCGCAGTCGTGCTGTGCTCATCCCGAGGGCAGGTTTGCGCGCTATTGGCTGCATAATGAAATGCTACAGGTCGAAGGCAAGAAAATGTCCAAATCCTTGGGCAATTTTTTCACCGTGCGCGATTTGCTGGACCAAGGCGTGCCGGGTGAAGTGATCCGCTTCGTTTTCTTGCAGACGTATTTCGGCAAACCGATGGATTGGACCGAGGAAAAGGCCCGGCAAGCCGAAGCGACATTGCGGAAATGGCGAGGTCTCGTCGCGGGCATCGAGCCCGCGCCAAGCCCGGCCCCTGCGGTGATCGAGGCGCTGTGTGATGACCTCAATACAGCCGGGGCCTTGGCTGCCTTGCATGCTGTTGCGGGTGATCCTGCGCTTTTGTTGGCATCGGCACAGTTTATGGGGCTTTTGCAGCCAGAGATGGGCGATTGGACGCAGACCGCTTTCGATCTTGCTCCGCTGGCAAACAAGCTTTCCGCGCTTCGCGAGGCTGCGCTGTTGAGCAAGGATTTCAACGCGGTCGACGCGCTCAAGTCAGCCTTGGTTGCTGCGGGCGTTGAGGTCAGGATGTCGAAAGCAGGCGTGGACTTGACACCCGGCACAGGCTTTGACGCTGCAAAGCTGGAGGGGTTATAATGGATCGCGAGCGGATCTACATCTACGACACCACTCTGCGCGACGGCCAGCAGACCCAAGGTGTGCAGTTCTCTGTAGAAGAAAAACAACAAATCGCCCGCGCCTTAGACGCTTTGGGGGTGGACTATGTCGAGGGCGGCTGGCCCGGCGCAAACCCGACAGACAGCGATTTCTTCGCCGCACTGCCCGCAATAAAGGCAACTGTCACGGCCTTTGGAATGACCAAACGGGCCGGTCGTTCGGCCGGAAATGACGAGGTTCTCGCCGCCGTCTTGAATGCCGGGACGCCTTCCGTCTGTTTGGTGGGCAAGACCCATACCTTCCATGTGGAGACCGCTCTTGGGATCACATTGGCGGAAAACCTCGAAAACATCAGGGCTTCCGTGGCGCATTTGGTGGCTGAGGGCCGTGAGGCGCTATTTGACGCCGAACATTTTTTCGACGGCTACAAGGCCGACCCTGATTACGCGATGGCGTGTTTGCATTCTGCTTTGGAGGCGGGGGCACGGTGGGTTGTGCTCTGTGATACCAATGGCGGCACTTTGCCGGAAGAGGTGGGCGAGATCACCCGCGCGGTGATTGCTGCAGGCATTCCGGGCTCGCGGCTGGGCATCCATACCCATGATGATATCGGCTGTGCCGTTGCGGCGTCACTGGCGGCAATTGATGCGGGCGCGCGCCAAGTGCAAGGCACTTTGAACGGTTTGGGCGAGCGTTGCGGGAATGCCAACCTTACCAGCCTCATTCCGACGCTCGTCTTGAAGCCGCATTACCAAAGCCGCTTTGACACAGGCGTGAGTGACGAGGCGCTCTTGGGGTTGACCAAGATCAGCCGGCGGCTGGATGATATTCTCAACCGCGTGCCATTGCGCCAAGCGCCTTATGTCGGGGCTTCGGCCTTTGCTCACAAGGCTGGGCTTCACGCGAGCGCCATTCTCAAAGATCCTTCGACCTATGAACATATCGATCCAGTCGCAGTCGGAAACGCGCGCATTATTCCAATGTCAAACCAAGCCGGGCAATCCAATTTGCGGCGGCGATTGGCAGAAGCGGGATTGGCTGTCGACGCAGGCGATCCGGCGTTGGCGCGCATCCTTGATCGGGTCAAGGCGCGCGAGGCAGAGGGGTATTCCTATGACACCGCGCAGGCCTCGTTTGAGCTGCTGGCACGCGAAGAATTAGGGCTGAAGCCGGATTTTTTCGAGGTGAAGCGCTACCGTGTGACGGTGGAGCGGCGCAAGAACAAGTATAACCAGACGATCAGCCTCTCCGAGGCGGTGGTCGTTGTGAAGGTGGATGGCGAAAAGAGGCTATCGGTCTCGGAATCGCTTGATGAGACAGGGTCGGATCGTGGTCCGGTGAATGCTTTGTCCAAGGCACTATCGAAGGATCTGGGCCAATATTCAGAACAGATCGAAGATATGCGGTTGGTGGACTTCAAGGTGCGGATCACCCAAGGCGGCACAGAGGCTGTGACGCGCGTCATTATCGATAGTGAGGACGCAGCAGGGCGACGGTGGTCGACGGTCGGTGTGAGTGCCAATATTGTCGATGCCTCCTTTGAGGCGCTGCTTGATGCGATTAATTGGAAGTTGTTGCGGAGCCAAGCAGCGTGACGCAACTGAGCGGTGACGAAGGTCTCAATACCTGTGCGGCTTTGCTGGAGAAGGGGGATCCAGACCGCTTTCGCGCTGTGATGGCCGCGCCGCGCGCGGCGCGCCGGGTGCTCTTTCCGATTTATGCTCTTAATCTTGAAGTGGCGCGGATCCCTTGGCTCAGCAAAGAGCCAATGATCGTCGCGATGCGCTTGCAATGGTGGCGCGATGCTTTGGCCGAGATTGCAGCGGGGGGTGAGGTGCGCGCACATGAAGTGTTGGCGCCGCTCAAAAGTGTCGTGACGCCCGAGGTCGCATCGGCGCTAGACCAAGTGGTGGCAGCACGAGAATGCGATTGTGACGTAACGCCGTTTCACGATGAAGCTGCGTTGCGTGCCTATTTGGCTGCAACCGGAGGCGAGTTGATGTGGGCGGCGGGAGCGGCACTGGGGGCAACCGTGGCCGAGGCACCGCAGTTGCGCGCGATAGGGGCCGCGCAGGGATTGGCCAACTATTTTCTGGCCTTGCCAGAGTTGGTCGAGCGTGGGCGGCGGCCATTGCCGGATGGGCGACAAGAGACGCTTGCACGGATGGCGCGGGAGACAATGGCGGACTTGTCGACGTCTGTCCTATCGCGGTCGGCGCGGATCGCGGCGTTGCAAGCGTTTGCTGCGCGCGGCGTGTTACGCCGTGCTGCCTCAGATCCCAATCGTGTGGCGCAGGGGCAGTTGCGCGCGCCGTTTCGTGAGAGTGTGGCGCTTTTGAAAGCAGCAATACGCCTCTAGGCCAGATCAAGCCTCTTTGGGGCGCATCATCAACCAGATCAGGGCGCCGCCAGCCAGCACAAGAAACGGTGCCATTGCGAGGTTGACCGCCATCCAGCCCTCTTGCGGCGTCCCACCCGAACAATTCATCAATCCACCCGAAGAGAAGGATGCGGCGGTGACACCGCCGAAGATGATGAGGTCATTGAGGCCCTGCATGCGACCGCGTTCATGCGGGGCATGCGCGCTCGCAACCATTGTGGTGGCACCGATGAAGCCGAAGTTCCAGCCGATCCCGAGCAAGATCAGTGCAACAAAGAAGTTTTCCAACGCGACACCGGCCAAAGCGACTCCACCCGCTGCTGCAAGGATGAAAAGCCCAATAGCAACAATGCGTTCAACGCCGAAGCGCGCAATTAGGTGCCCGGTGAAAAACGACGGCGCATACATTGCCAGCACATGCGCCGAAACGACATTGGCGGCGTCATTTGTCTCAAAGCCGCAGCCGACGACGGCGAGCGGCGAAGATGTCATCACAAGGTTCATGAGAGCATAAGAGACCATGGCGCAAATAACGGCGACCGCGATGCGAGGATCGGAGAGAAGCTCCTTTCGGCTGCGGCCTTGTGGTGCCCCAGCGACGGGAGGTTTTGGTTTGGGGATGTCGAGAGCGAGAAAGAGGAAGGAGCCGACGACATTGACAGCAATCACGCCCAGATAGGTGCCAAGGAAAGGAATAACCATCGAGTCTGCGGTGACTTTCACCAGCTGTGGCCCGAGAAAGGCCGAGAGCAAACCACCGGCCATCACATAGGAAATCGCTTTCGGTCGGAAGGCGTCTGAGGCGGTATCTGTTGCAGCAAAGCGATAAAAGCCCTGATTGGACATGTAGACGCCGGTAAAGAGGGAACCCAAGAGGAAGATATAGAAATTGGCGGTATAAAGACCGTAAGCACCAATTGCGCCTCCGATGGCGCCACAGGCCGCCCCGATCATAAACCCAGTCCGGCGGCCGTATTTTTGCATGATCGACGAGACAGGTGTTGCCGCGAGCATGGATCCGAGCACGATCAAGCTGATTGGCAGGGTGGCCAGACAGGGGTTGGGAGAGAGCGTTTGACCTGCAAGCCCGGCGATTGTGAAGATCATCGGCATCTGGCTGCCGAGAATGGCTTGGGCTGCGACAAGCACAGCTACGTTACGCTTTGCGCGCGCGTCATCGGGGATATATGCAGAATCGCTCATACGTCGAAGCGTTAGGCTTCTCGTATGACCACTTCAAGAGGGCTTGCGGAACTTTCACCCTAAACCCATAGCGCCAAATTTTTTTGAATAAAAAATTTTATAATTTATTCAATAAATTACATGCTACTCCGCAGCGATTGAAAAGGGGTGTAATGTTACACGGGGGGCAGCTTGGCCGGGGATCAAGACGCCTTTTCCAATGACAAGCAGAGCAGGTGGCTCGAGGCCAGCGGCGAGGATATCCGCCTCTATCCGGTCGAGTCGTGAGACAATGACCCGTTGTGCGCTGGTGGTGGCAGACATTACAATTGAGACGATTTCATCCGGTGCACGACCACCTGTGATCAGTGCCCTTGAGATCGGTCCCGCGTGTTTCATCCCCATATACACAACAATTGTGCCCGAGAGTTTGGCCAATGCGGGCCAATTCACCGAGGCTGCGGGGCCGCCCGTGGCGTCGTGGCCAGTGACGAAGGTGACCGCTTGATTGTCGCCGCGTTCGGTGAGTGGAATACCGGCATAGGCAAGACCGCCGATGCCAGACGTTATGCCGGGGACCACTTGCAGCGGAACTTGCGCTGCCATCAGCGCGCGGGCTTCTTCGGCTCCACGTCCGAAGGTAAAGGGGTCGCCCCCCTTGAGGCGCAGAACACGCAGGCCTTTCCGGGCGAGCGCGATCAGTGTGTCGCAGATGTCGGCTTGCTTTGCCGATGGTTTGCCGCCGCGTTTTCCGGCAGCGATCCTCTGGGCTTGGGGTGCCCAATCAAGGATGTCTTCATTGACCAGTGCGTCATGCACGATGACATCGGCTTGGCGCAGTGCGTTTAGGGCGTGTAGCGTCAGAAGCCCCGGGTCACCGGGACCTGCGCCGCAAAGCCAGACCCAGCCCTTCTCAAGGCGCGGCCATTCAGCGAAAGGCAAGGCGGGGGCGCGGCTAAATGAGGCGGCAGGATGAACGGACATTGGCGGACTCCGGATAGGTCAGGCGAACAAAACCATGCGATTGATGTGCTGGCTAGAGATGCGGCATGGATGGCCAGGCTTGGGGGGCGGTAAAAGTTCTTGGCGGTGGGCGGTGGAAAGGCTGCTGATTATTTTCTGAAGCCAAACTGGAATAATATCTGAGAAAAATCCGGTCTTTGGAAATATAATTCTTATTGGTAGCAGTATTTGGCGTGAACGACAGAACAGGTTTCCGCGCTTGTTCTTGGGGGGCTTCCGGGTAGTTTGGCGTTAGGGGGACGATATGGTTGGTCGAATCATTGAGACAGAAGCGGATATAGCGGAGGGCATGGCGTGGTTGGCGGCGCATTGTCCTCGGATGGCGGCGGCACATGCGGAAACGGGGATGTTGCCCCTGCGGCGCAAGCCCGACGGATTTGGGCAACTCTTGTCTGCGATTGTCAGCCAGCAGGTGTCTGTTGCTTCGGCGCGTGCGATCTGGGGGCGGTTGGAGGCTGCGGGTGCTGTGACCTCTGAGGCCGTGCTGGCCTATGACGAGGAAGCGTTGCGGGGCTTGGGGTTGAGCCGTCAAAAGGCGCGCTATGCTCGGGCATTGGCAGAGGCGCAGATTGACTATGCGGCGCTGCGCGGGGCAACCGATGCAGAGGTGGTGCGCGTGTTGACGGCTGTTTCCGGCATTGGGGTGTGGACCGCCGAAATCTACGCGATGTTCAGTTTGTGGCGGGCGGATGTGTTTGCGCCGGGCGATTTGGCGCTGCAAGAGGGTGCGCGGGTGCTTTATGGACTTGAGGCGCGCCCCAAAGACAAGGCGCTGCGCGAAATGGCGCAGGCATGGTCGCCGTGGCGATCGGTTGCGGCGCGGACGCTCTGGGCCTACTACCATGTTGTCAAATCACGTGAGGGAATTGCATGACACGGGTTCTCAAGGCTGCGAAGCGGGCGGCATTGTCGGGCGAGGCACGTTCGGCGGTGGTCTTTTTGCATGGCTATGGCGCGAATGGAGCGGATCTGTTGGGGCTGGCGGACCCATTGGCCGAGCATTTGCCCGATACGATGTTTGTGGCCCCTGATGCGCCTGAGCGCTGCGCGGGCACGCCGTTTGGCTTTCAATGGTTCCCGATCCCTTGGATCGACGGATCCTCGGAAGAAGAGTCGATGGCAGGGATGGCGCGGGCGGTTGATGACTTGAACGCCTTTCTCGACGCCTTGATGGTGGATGAGGATTTGTTGCCAGAACAGGTTGTTTTATTTGGATTTTCTCAAGGAACGATGATGAGTCTGCATGTGGCGCCGCGCCGTGAAGATGCGGTGGCGGGTGTCGTGGCATTCTCGGGGCGTTTGTTGGCGCCTGAGTCATTGGTGGATGAGGTCATGTGCCGGCCTCCAATTTTGTTGGTACATGGCGATCAAGATGATGTTGTGCCGATCCAATCCTTGCCGGAAGCGGCGGAAGCGTTGCAGGGGGCAGGATGGCGCGATGTGTTCGCGCATGTGATGAAGGGGACGGCGCATGGGATTGCACCTGATGGTCTGTCAGTGGCTTTGGCGTTCATGCGCGACAAGTGTGGGCTGTAAGGCTTAACAAAGTCTCTCGATAACGAACCGGGCGCGCCAGATGGCACGGCCCGGTTTTTTTATGCGGTTTTGTTGGGCAACTGTCACATGTGACGGATAGGAAAGTGGCGAGATTGTGGGGCTTGTCCCGTGCGAGACACGAGATATAGTCGGAATTAACGGCAGGAGTGGGGGCTCCCCGCTCCGTTGCCAGACGGCAGACAGGGCAGGAGAGATCATCTGTGATGGATGGTGACTTTAGAAGCGCCTTTGTGCGAGACCCGATGAGCCTGCGCCAATACCCGGCGCTGGTGCTGAATGCGGACTTCAGACCGTTGTCTTATTACCCGTTGAGCCTGTGGCCATGGCAAGAGGCGGTCAAGGCGGTGTTCCTCGATAGGGTCAATATTTTGGCGGAATATCAAGAGGTTGCGCGTAGTCCTTCGCGGGAGATGCGGATCCCTTCGGTGGTGGTTCTCAAGGAATATGTCAAACCCCAAAAGCGCGTGGCCTTCACGCGCTTTAATCTTTTTCTACGGGATGAGTTTTCCTGCCAGTATTGCGGCTCAAAGGGGGATTTGACCTTTGACCATGTGGTGCCGCGCGCCCGTGGGGGCATTACAAGCTGGGAGAATGTGGTGGCTGCCTGCTCGCCATGCAACCTGCGAAAAGGCTCGAAAAGCTTGCGAAATTCGGGGCTTAGCCTAAAGAAGCCACCGCGCCAGCCCGGATCGGAAGAGATGAGAAACCTTGGTCGGAAGTTTCCGCCCAACCTGCTGCATGACAGTTGGTTGGACTATCTTTATTGGGATGCCGAGCTGGATGCCTAAGGGGGCTGCGCCCGATCCGTTAACCACGGCATGGACGAGAAAACCTTGGCTCAAGCGACGTATGTTTAACGTATGGTCGGTGTCTGGCTGACGTCATGACACGTTGCGCGCTCAAATCGAGGCGATTCGGGTTAACTCGAGGGATTGTGACGCTGCGTCTCAGACGGTGTGCAGGTAGAGATCGTAATCAACATCCGAGATCGTGCGTGCGACACGTTGATATTCGGCAGCTTTGACCTCGGTGAAGGTGCGGTGCATCTCTGGACCGAGCGCGTCCTTGAGAAAATCAGACTCGCGCGCGGCGGCGATGGCAGAGGCCCAGTCGCGCGGGATCGTGACGCTGGCTTCATCGTCATAGCCATTGCCGGTCGTTTCTGGGCCTGGGTCGATGGCCTCGGCCAATCCTTTGCGAATTCCGGCGAGAATGGTGGCAGCGACGAGATAGGGGTTGGCATCGACGCCAGAGGGGCGGTGCTCGATCCGGCGCGAGGCGGCAGGGCCTTCGGGAATCCGAAGGGCGACGGAGCGATTGTTGACGCCCCAATTCGTCGACACTGGCGCATAGGATTGATTGGCAAAGCGCCGCCATGAATTGAGATGGGGCGCAAAAACCAGCATCGATTCCCCCATAGTGGCCCGAAGCCCGCCTAAGGCATGCAGAAGCTCGGGAGCCCATGTGCCCTCGGTCCGTTCAGAGAAAATATTGCGCCCGGTCGCGTCGGGCAAAGACACGTGGAAATGCATGCCTGAGCCAGCATAGGCCGCGATCGGCTTGGCCATGAAACATGCGGTGAGCCCATGGGCGCGGGCCTGTGCGCGCACGATCCGCTTGAGGCGCAAGAGGTCATCTGCGGCCGTGAGCACATCGGCGCGGTAGCGCAGGGTTAACTCATATTGCCCCGGCGCATATTCGGAGATCATCGTTTCGGCGGTGATCCCCGCCAATTCGGCGCCTTTGTAGATGTCGGAGAACAGCGGCACCATGCCATGCAGGTGATCCACGGAATAGACTTCGGTCTTGCCCGAGATACGCCCGTCAAGCACGGCGGCAGCGGGGCGCACCTGGCCCTGTGCATCCCGTTTGGGGTCGAGAAGGAAAAACTCCAATTCGAAGGCCGCAGCGGGGAAGTGGCCCTCGGCTGCGAGCGCGGCTTGTTGGCGTGCCAGAGCATGGCGGGGGTCGGAGGTCATGGGGCGACCGTCCAATTCATAAAGGCCCATCAGCACCTCGGCCCGAGGCGGGGTGGTGTTGTGCAATGGCACCAGAGTGCCGGGCAGGGGCCATGCCTTGAGGTCGCCATCACCCTGATCCCAGATCAGGCCGGTTTCATGGACATCTTCGCCGACGATATCGAGACCGAGAATGGAGATTGGGAAGCCGCGCCCGGATGTATAGATCGCGGCCAGCTCGTGGCGGCGAATGATCTTTCCCCGCGCAATGCCATTGGAGTCGGTCAAGATGAGGTCAATGGCTTCAATCTCGGGATGGGCGGCGAGGAAGGCTTCGGCCTCAGACAGTGTGGCACCAGTTGGGCAAAGGGTCATGAGGTTAGTCCTTCGAGAAGAGCATGCCGAGAACGGCGTGGAAATTTGCGACCAGACGGTCGATCTGTGCCCGGGTCGTGACCGGCGAGACAAGCATCATATTGTGGAAGGGGGCAATGAGCGAGCCACGGTTGAGCAAAGCGAGATGGGTGACGGCCTCGACTTCGGGGGCATGGGCGCGTGCCGCCTCGAAGCCGTTGCGAAGGGGACCGGGAGCGCAGATGAATTCGACCCGCGCACCGACGCGCACCACGTGCCAAGGCGCGCCATGCGCGGCAATAGCGCAGCTTAGTCCGGTGGCCAAGCGTTGGGCACCGCGCTCCATCTTGGCGAGAGCCGTCGGGGTGGCGACTTGGGTGAGCGTGGCGAGAAGGGCGGCGAATTGCAGCGGATTGGCCGACAGTGTGGTGCCCATTCCTGAATGGCCGGGGGGGCGGGTGGCGTTATAGGTGGCAAAGCGTGTGGCAAGGTCGGGCCGGAGCCCCCAGAGAGCTGTGGGCAGCCCACCTGCGACGCATTTGCCAATGACAAAGATATCAGGGTCGAGCCCAAAGGTCTTGGTATAACCGCCATGCCCGGTACTTTGGGTATGGGTCTCGTCTATGATCAGCAATGCGCCATGGGTGCGCGTCAGGTTGCGAAGCTCCGCGTGGAAACCGGGCTCTGGCAAGACCATGCAGGAATTGGTCATCACGGGTTCGGTCAGCACTGCTGCGATTTCGCCTGTGGCAAGCGCGGCTTCGACGGCGGCCAGATCATTGAACTCCACGACGGTAGCCAATGCAGAAAGGTCGGTGATTTGGCCGACCAAACCCGGACGATTGGCCGTGCGGCCATTGTCGAGGCAGACCATCGCATCATCAACAGTGCCATGATAGCAGCCGTTGAACACCAAGACCTTTGGCCGATTTGTGACGGCGCGCGCGACACGCAGGGCGAAGCGATTGGCATCGGTCGCAGTGGTTGCCACTTGCCAAAGAAACGAACCGAAACTGTCTGTCAAAGCCCTGCCAGCCGCATGAGCGGCCTCGTTGGGCAACATATAGGTCAGCCCGCGCCCGGCTTGTGCCTTGATTGCGCGCGCGACGGCTGGGGGGGAATGGCCAAACATCGAGCCAGTGTCGCCCAAGCAGAAATCATCGAGCCAATGCCCGTCGATATCACAAATGCGGGCGGCTTTGGCATTGGAGACCACCAAGGGGAACGGTGTGGGCCAGTCGCGCATCCAATGCATCGGCACGCCGTCCAAGAACTCTGGCGCGCGAGCGGCTGCCGATTTTGGCCGAATTTCCGCGAAAGCGCGGGCTTCTCGCGCATGAATGGCTGCGAGGGACTTGGGGGAGATCCCGGAAAGCTGTGACGGAACTTGGGGCATTTGGGTTAGGCTCACGAATTCATGCGCCTATTTGATCAAAAAATTTCGAAAGGGAAAGGGGCGAGCGTGTCTCTTTGAAAGAGGGGGCTTTCGCAATGAAAAGCATTCTCGGAAGTGCTTGGAGAGCGCGGCGCACAGCGTTTGGGTGGGGGGTGGCAAATGCGCCATGAAAAAGGGCCGCGCGAGGCGGCCCTATTGTCGTGCCAAGTTTGCGTGATCAGCTTTTGGCGTCGTCCGAGGAGGCAGACGAAGTGATCGGAGGCAGCGGAGTTTTTGCGCCGCCTTTCGAAAGGGGGTCGTCGGCGCGCTGGACGGAGCCTTCGAAATGGGCACCCGATTCGATGGCGATGGTCTTGTGAATGATGTCGCCTTCGACGCGGGCTGTCGAAGAGAGGCGCACCTTCAGGCCGCGGACGCGACCGACGATGCGGCCATTGATGACCACGTCATCTGCCATCACCTCGCCTTTGACCATGGCGGTTTCGCCGACGGTCAGGAGGTGGGCGCGAATGTCGCCTTCCACGGTGCCTTCGATCTGGATATCGCCGCTGGTCTTCAGGTTACCTACAATATGCAGGTCTGAGGACAGCACCGAGGCCGGTGGCTTGGGCTTTGGCGCTGAGGGCTTGAACTCGGGAACCGGAGCGCGCGCGGCCGGATCGGTCGCGGTTGCGGGTTTCGGGGTTTCCGCCGCTTTGGGGCCGGGATCATTGATTTTGCTCTTAGAAAACATCGTTCGCTGCCTTGATGTAGATCATCGGGTTAACGGGATTGCCGCCCACGCGCACTTCGTAGTGCAGATGCGGCCCGGTGACACGTCCAGAGGCTCCCATATCACCTATGCGCTGTCCGCGCGAGACCCTTTGGCCGACATTAACGGATAAACGGGACAAATGCGCGTAGCGGGTTTCGATACCGAACTCATGCTGGATCTTGACCAGTCGCCCATAGCCTGAAGACCAGCCTGCGTGCACAACCACACCATCGGCTGTCGCGTAGAGGGGCGTGCCGACAGGGCCTGCGAAATCGACGCCTGCGTGCATGCGTCTGCCGCCGGTTTTGGGGTCGCGACGATAGCCAAATCCGGAGGTGAAGCGAAAGCCTGCTTTGACCGGGATGGCAAAGGGCGCTTTTTGCGCGGCAATGCGGTAGAGATTGAGTTGATCCATTTGGCCGAGCAAGCGATTGGCGCGGGTTTCATCCAGCGAAGGCGCGAGACCTTTGGTGGAGAAGGTGATGGGGGTGAGCGGGCCGCCTTGGCCCCCATAGCCACGCCGGACTTGGCTGAGCACGCGGTCTGTATCCATGCCTGCGGCGCGGAACATCTTGTCGAGCGGTTTGACGGAGATCGTCATCGCATCTTCCAATTGGCGGAAGATCGTATCATTTTTTTCCTGCATCGCTTTGATTTGCAATGCCATGTCATCGGCTTGGGTGAGGGCGGCTTGCGCGTCTGCGGTGACTTGGTCGCGCTCGCGTGCGGTTTGTTCCAGCGCTTCGATCATTACGTCCAGCGCGCCCAGAGCGCCGCCAGATGCCGCCAATACCACGTCACCATTGCCCTCGGAGGCCGCCATTAAGCCTTCGGCGCGATCTTTGGCGGCTTCGCGTTCGCGGATGGTGCGGCGCAGGGTGGTTTGAATGACTTCGATGCCTGTCTCAAGTTCGCGGCGCCGGGTTTCGGAGGCGAGGAGTTCGGATTGCATCTTGGAGATTTGGTCGAGGGCCGCATTGAAGCGGTCTTGGGCTGCGATGGCTTCGGCGGCGCGGCTGTCGCGCTCGGAGGCCAAGGCATTCAGGCGGTTTTCATAGGTGCGCTGGTCTCGCCGGGCTTGTTCGCGGAAGTTGCCCGCACCGATGGAATCCATCAAAAGCACGGCGGTTGCGATGATTGTCCATCCCACGAAAAGGGAGGCGCCCGTGAAGGCGATCAACTGCGTTCCGGGCTTGAGCCGGATGAAGCGCGTATCCGTTTCCGACCGAAGAAACACCCGACGTTCTGGAAACCAGTGTTCGAGCATCGCATCGATGCGGATCGCAAGACGTGTTCTCACGTGACCGTCCCTTAGTTATTTCCCCCATGCGAGCGGCTCGTTGTCCCGTGAGCACTACCCGCGAAGGTCTGGTTAACCAGTGGTGGACAGGCGGGCAACCTTTTTTGCCTACCCGGACGGATGGGAGGGGAATTTCTGGCGGATCGGGCGGAAAACCGCCGAGTCAGGGGAGGTTGCGGCCAAAACTTCAGGTGCGCGGTGGCAGTTTGTCGGCCAAGGGCCAGTAGAAATCCGGGGGCAAACCAGCTTCGGCGCGCTTCTCTTCGTTAAACGGCGGCTTGAGCGAGCCGGGAAAATATTGGCGCACAAGGCGGTGAAAGACCTCTTTGGGGTCAA
>OCVQ010000836.1_pt1 | contig 26073 bp, 20 predicted proteins | sample 1539061 | NCBI WGS metagenome assembly OCVQ01 (sample SAMEA3355526, study PRJEB22509) | marine metagenome | biome: marine; feature: river plume; material: water | place: USA | collected 2010-08-08 | depth 0.5 m | reverse complement strand
ATGATGGTAATGATGGTAATGATGGTAATGATGGTAATGATGGTAATGATGATAACAATGATAATGATGGTAATGATGGTAATGATGGTAATGATGGTAATGATGGTAATGATGGTAATGATGATAATAACACTACTAATTATGTGCCAGTTTTCAGCAGGACTTTTCAGGCAACCACCATGCAGGGATTGGTTGAAGAATTATCAAATATATTTGGAACCGATATTAATACGAATAATACTAATATTAATATTAACGAATTATTTTCAATACAAGTTGAAGGGTTAGTTGAAAGAGATACTAGCAATAATTAGAATTGCATTATTTATGAAATAATAATAATAATAATAATTTATTATTATTAATTTTAATTTTAATTTTTAATTTATCGTCGGGTGTTACGTCTAGATTTTTTAGGTCGTTTATTATTTTTGGATTTACCACGTTTCATTAAGTTTCGTTTGTTTGTTTGTTTTCGCGCTTGTTTTTTCGCATTGGGTTGGCGTTTTCTTGTTTGTTTGAAACCCTTTTTTTTCTTCATACTTAATGTTGACGCAATTAATGTTAAAGGAACTAGCGCTTCTTTAATCGCAAATAACCCACCCCCACTACCACCACCAGATTGACAACTTTTGCAACTCATCTATATAATATAACTAAATAAAAAAAAAGAATCTAATTTGTAATATAAAAATAGCGAGAATAAGTAAAAAAACAGTACTAATGAAAATAATAGTTAAATAAAAATGTGGTTTTATTTCATCCATCACCATATTTAAGAGAACTTTAATAATGCCTTTAATTTCACTTTGTGTAGAATTAGTATTAATAAAATCAATAATATTATTTTTTTTTGACATTATAGAAATCAATAATATTATTTTTTTGCGTCTTTTACACGTGTATTTATTATATTAACAAAATAAAGATGAGTGACAAAATAATAGATATTGATACAGCCGATGGTTTTAATTTCAATAAAGTTAAGTTGGGGCGTCCAATACCTTTACATGGTCAGACATTATTTAGTAAATTAACAAATAATAATAAGGAACTATTTATTCAAACACCGCCTGGTGTATTTAAGTCAAAGTTTGTGGATATGGAAAATAAATCATATTGCGAATTCATCCTTTCAATTAATAATTCGAATGCAATAGAGTGGTTTGAAAATCTTGAAAAATGTATTCAAGAACATATATTTAACAACCGAAATAATTGGTTTCACGGGCAAAAACTACCTGATATGAGTGATATAGAGGATATATTCCACCCTATATTAAGAAGTTATAAATCTGGAAAATATTTTGTAATCCGACTGCAAACCGAGATGCCTTTAAGTATAGTAAAGAAGAACCCATTATCTTTTTTCGATGATTTGGGTAATATAGTAGATAGAAATGACATCGATATTGATACAGAAGTTGTTTGTATATTACATTTGCAGGGTTTAAAAGTATCTTCTAAAATGTTACAACCTTATATCGAATTAAAGCAGGTTGTTGTACTAAAGGAAGACAATAACATGTTTAATAAATTAGCATTAGCAAAACCGGTTAGTGATGTTATTAAGGGGAATAATACTATAAAACATTGCGAAAATAAAAATAATTTAGAAGAGGTTAAAGATGAAGTTAAAGATGAAGTTAAAGATGAAGTTAAAGATGAAGTTAAAGATGAAGTTAAAGATGAAGTTAAAGATGAAGTTAAAGATGAAGTTAAAGATGATGATATTTATGACTATGACAATTATGATGATAATGATGAGGAGGATGATGAGGAGGATGATGATGAGGAGGATGATGATGAGGAGGAGGATGAAACATTAGAAACTCATAAAAAAAGTATAAATAATTCGGAAGAGATAAAAAATAAATTAAATAAAGGAAAAGAAAAAAACTCAAATGTTGAAATAAAACCAAAATTAAATAAAAATCAAATAGAAACCGAAAATATATTTAATTTAGAAGAAGTTATTCCGACATTAGAAGGATTAGAAACGGTGGAGTTAAATATCCAAAACAAAGATGTAAGAGGTAATTATGAACGGTACAAAGATGCTAAGCGTAGGGCGAAACAAGCGAAAGCAGAAAGTATGAAATTATTAGCAAATGCAAAAAAAATAAGAAACATTTACATGTTAGATGATTTAGAAAGTGAAAGCAGTGATAGTGAAGATTTTGAAAATATAAGTAATTCAGGAAGTGAAATAAGTGAATATTAAGGATAATTATAATTAATAAATACAATTAATAAATGCAATAATAAATTCAATTAATAAATACATTTATTATAAAAATATTTTATCCTTATTTGTATATAAATGGTATTCATGTTGAAACAAGTTCAAAAAATAATTAGTGATAATTGGGTTGTAATTTTAGCATTATTAGTTGGGGTTGTTGGCATTGGCCGTTATTCATTTGTTAAAAATGAAATGCCTGATACAATGACATCTAACCGTGCTGTAGAAGGTAGTGGTTCTGTAGGTAGTGGTTCTGTAGGTAGTGGTTCTGCAAAGACGGGTGTGGTTTCTTCACCCCAACGTGCAGGTGTTGCCGCTGCTGGTCCAGTTGGAACAAATTCTGATTACGCAAAGGTACAAGGTATCCAAACTTCTTCTGCTGGACTACCTGCTACTGATAAAAGGTCGGTGAATAATCCTGCCGACTTATTGCCCAATGATTCAAACAGTGAATGGGCCCGTCTTAATCCTTCCGGACAAGGAGATATTTCCCAAGTAACAACATTGGAGGCAGGCCATCATTTAGGAATGACCGCACAAGTCCTTCGCAATGCTAACTTGCAACTCAGAAGTGACCCTCCTATCCCACAGGGTGCAAGCACTGGTCCTTTTAATCAACCTACCATTAGTGCTGATATTAACCGCGTAACATTAGAGTTGGGTGTAGCACCTTATGTTTAAATAAAAGTTATGGAAAAAAATTAATATTTAGAAATAATATATGCAAAAGGATACAATATTTACATATATTATTATTATTTTTGTCTTATATATTGGTTATAAATTTTATTCAGATTCATCATATTTTCAGTTGAAATGTGTAATATCAGATGTGAATGGGAAGAAATATTGCTTGCGTGAGCGTGAAAGAATGGATGAAGCATCAGGTCTTTTAGCAAAGGTAGAAACGAGATGTAAGAATTTAGTTGATTTTCTTAAAACAAAATACCCAGATAAAGAAGAAGTAAAACGTTTGGTAAAAGGATTTTCAAATACGGTAATACAAGAAACATTACCAACAAGCACGTTAACCGCATATAGTGAAAATAAAGGCGATAAAATAGCATTGTGCTTATTAAAGGAAAAGGAAAAACCAAAATTAATTGATATAGAAACATTGACATTTGTAGCAATACATGAATTGGCGCATATTATGACGGAAAGCATTGGGCATAAAAAAGAGTTTTGGGAAAATTTCAAGTTTTTACTACAAAATGCAAAGGATGCAAATATTTATAATCCGCGTGATTTTAAGAAGTCTCCGCAAAATTATTGCGGAATGCAAATAGATGATAACCCATATTTTAATATGTAGTTTGTGAATGAAGGAATTGCATACAAACGAATACATACGAATACATACGAATTCATATAATACGACATATTATATGAAATGTTTATAATCACATATAATATACGTAAATATAAGTATGGAACGAAACAATTTGTTTTTAATGTCAAATAAAAGGATAAGTAACATTGCAATTGTTCTTGATAAAGGTAATGACGAGGTCGATGAATTAAATAACAATATGTCAGATGAAAAATTTAACGATTTAAAATACTATAAAAAATATTTTAACGATACAGAATTGTTGGAAATAGGAAAACTAGATTTAAAAACGATAAAGTTAAACGAGATAATTACTTTTACAAATGCCAAATTGTATTTGGACGACACTATTTATATGGTATGTTACAAAATAATTCGAATTTTTCAACTACCTAATTTAATAGATGAATTATATTTATTTACCCAACAAGGTGTTAATTTAGATAATGTTAATTTAGATGATTATAATTATCATTTAATAAAGCGACTTGAAGTTGAAGTAATAAATGAAAATTTGAACAATAATAACAATAATAACAACAATAATAACAACAATAATAACAATAATGGTAGAAATTATCATGAAAATATAGATTTCACTAAAATAAAGCGATATATTCACAATAATTTTAATAATGATAATGAAATATTGGAAAACGATGATGGTGTATGGTTTTATGACAAGGTAAAAGAATTTCACGAATCAAATAAAAATAAAGTTATGAATACACCATTAACAATACGAAGCGATGACTGTTTAAAATTGTATGCAAATCCATATAAATATACCGATGAACGAATAAAGTCAGAACACAAATACAACGAACAATTAGGGGATAGTATATTTAATGAAGGTACCGATGTATCAATATTTATTTGTGTAGCTTCTGATGTATTAAAAAACATTACATCAAGTAACGATAAAGATATTTTAGAATTATATTTTCCATTACTTGTAGAAGAGCGCAAGGTTACAACAAAAGAATTGTTGGATGAATTACAAATGACGGTAAAAACAATAGATAACATAAATAAATATATTATTACAAGTGAATTAAAGGACGCTTTGTCTAAACAACATCTTCTGGAAAAGAAAAAAGACAATATATTAATTGAAGAGTTAGGGTTTTATATATTCCCACTTGATAAAATGTTTATTTCCCTGGATATTTTATTTCACGTATTAAATGTTAGTGAGAAATTACCATTAATTAAATACTCAGATGGCAAACGCAATATAAAAAATAGTTTGGTTAAATTATATTCTGTTTCCAACAAACCATTTATGAAAAAAAGCGATATTGTAAAAGCAATTAAATCAATAACAAAGAAGAAATCGGTTTGTTTTTATTATCATTATAACTATAAAAAAAATATTATTCCTATTTACATTGAAGTTTATGAAGATGGGAAATGTTATATTTCTATACAAAACAGTAATTTATCAGATAGTAAGGTTTATACAAAAGCAACTTTTGAAAGTAAAGATATACAAAAAATAGTAGATAATATCTTTAATCCATTAGTAGAAAAAATAAACAATTATTACTATCAAAATATAAATTTTTTACCATATTTTACACATATTTATGATAATAATATAGAACATAAAACCAATCATTTTTCCAAAATCATAAAATTACTAAACACAAAGCAAATATTTGAAAAGTTAAATAATTTAAAAAAAAATATAAAACCTATATTAAAATATGCGGATGGGGATGAATTAGGATTTGTAGAATACTTATATAATGGTTATAATACAAATATTAGAAATAATAACTGTCGCGTTATGGTTCGTCGCGAAAAATCACCGGCTAGACATTTCAAAATAACAATTAGCAATATAAATACGTTAAATATAATAGGCGAAATATTTAATTATATTGAAACGTTACTTGTACTTGCAAGTAATGATAAACAAATATCAAATATACAGGCAATCGACGTGATAAATGATGATGATGATAATAAAATTACATTGTTGAATGGTAATGGGAATGGGAATGGGAATGGTAATGGGAATGGTAATGGGAATGAAAATGGTAATGGGAATGAAAATGAAAATGTTGGTGATTTGAATAAATTAGATAAATTATTGATTAGTAGTGGTAATAATATACAAGAAAGCGAACGTGATGCAGTGGATGATGATGATGCAGTGGACGATGACGATGATGATGCAGTGGATGATGATGATGATGGAGATGGTTTTGGTATTCGCCAAAGTAATTCTGAAACAAATAATGAAGATAATGAAGCATTTGGTGGTGGTGGTAAAGTAGATAGAAATTTCTATAAGAAACGAATAGATGAACGTGACCCAAATTTTATAAGAAACAATGATAAATTATACCCAAAAGGTTGGAGTACAATGTGTACGGCATCCGAAGAAAGACAGCCCATAGTAATAACGAAAGATGAGAAAGATAATATTGATAAAATTTCTGGGTCTAAGTCATATAATGACCGTGCGTATAAAACCGGAAGCGATGCAGAACATCAAAACTACTATATATGCCCAAAGTATTGGTGTATAGATGAAAATATTGCATTAAATGAAGCGGAGGTTATTGAAAAGGATGGTATAATTAAAAGTGAAAAGTGTAAAACATCCGATAATGAGTATGGAAGAATAATAAAAGGACGCGATGATTTTATTTACGCAAAATCAAACAAGAATTATTGCGTTCCGTGTTGTTTTAAAATAAACAAAGGAAAGGATTGGGGAAAAGTAGATGCCGGTATTGAAAAAGACAGAACACAAGTAGACCCAAAATGTAGTTCAGGAAATGAAAATTCAGTACAAAGAGAAGATATTAAACAAATAAGTGATGATAGTGATAAAATACCCGAACGTATAAAAAATGTGTGCAATGACCCCCTTGCTTATAATAATTTTCCAATAGACAAATCAAAATTAAGTCATATTCCTCTTAATGTGAAACTATTATTTAAAATAAATAATGATAATAAATATTGTTTAGGCGTAGAAAAGAGTAATGACCAAAGTTTTTTGGCTTGTTTAAGTATGATAAAATATTTATACACATTGTTACAGTTAAGAAAGAAGGGCGGTGATTATATGAGGTATTTTCAAGATAATAAAATACCCACTATTCGCGAGTTTAAAGATGAACTTTTAAATAATATTATGAACATTGATATTTTTCTTCAAATACATAATGGAAATCTACCAACCATATTTTATAAACAGCACGATAAAAGGGAGGAAATAACATACGAAGATGATGTATTAGAAACCGAATTTTATAAAAAAGCGAATGAACAAAATGAAACGGACAGACGTTATTTTTTAAATATAGTAGCGTCCTATTTGAATTTTAAAGACTATTTAAATGATGATAATATTGTAATAGACCATACATATTTATGGGATCTAGTTTTGATGAATTCCAAACTATTTGACGTCGGGTTGAATTTAATAATCATTGAAATCGATAATGTCGAAGTTGAATCATCTTCCAGAATAATATGTCCAACAAACTATTATAGTAAAAATAAATTTGATAGGAAAAAACAATCCCTTATTTTAATTAAATATAATAACTACTATGAAATACTAGTAAAAAAGAGATGTAGAAAATTTGTAAAGAACCGGATTGATGTAGATTTAAACCCAATTCATAACTTTGATGGAAGTAAAAGTATGCGTTTATTTCTGGGAAAGGTTGAACACATTTACAATGACCCGAGTATATGTGGTGTATTTACAAAGGAATTACCGCAAACTACAATTGTGCGAAAAAATACTGCCCACGATATAAAAGAAATATTAGAAGACAGTGGGTTTAAAATATTAGAGCAAATATTATATTACAATGGTAAAATTATTGGTTTCAAAATTTTCTATAATAATGAAATTAGTAATGAACCGGATGATAAGGATGGCATATTTAAAGGGAAACCATTGTTTGCTCCTTTTGCCCAAAGTGCAATTATGAAAGATATACCAATATCATTTATAACAAGTGGAGATGTTATTTTTAAAGATTATGATATGACAAAAATGGAATTAGAATTTATATATAGAAAGACCGCTATGGAATATAATATATTACCAAAAAACCGAGTAATTAATGGGAAAAAAGTGATTGGAATTGAAACACATAATGATTTGTTTATTCCAGTATTTCCTCAGGTTGATATTGAAAAAATAACTGACGATGGGTTGACATCTACTAGCAAAAATTATAGTGTAATAATTAATAAAGATGATGATAAAACATTTATGGATATAGATTTGGATTTGAAAAGATTAACAAAAGATGTGAATATCACAAAATCAAAGAGAGTTAAAATGATTGAAACTATTTTAAAAAAACAAAATGAATTTGAAAATCAAAGATACAATTTAAAGTTGGTTTTAAATAGTCTAGACGTTCGTTTAGATAAACTAAGGATATTGAGAATTATTGAAAGCGAACGAACATTTGAAGAAAAATACAAACAATTATATAAAATAATTCATAAAATAACAGAATCAACAAAATCAACAAAATCAACAAAATCAACAGTTGAAGAGAAATATTTACCTAGGTTAATTGATGAAATTATTCGTCAGAATGTAATACGTAAATTTGTAACAGTAGATAATAAATATGTCTTGTTAACAAAAGGTAAAGATCAACAAAATGACGATGAGTTGATTTATGACCAACAAACACTTATGGAAACAATTTCAAGGGAAGGTATGAAAAATATAAAGACACTTGACAATATAAATAATAATAAATATATTAAAAAAAATAAAACGGATGAAACAACCCAACCACCGAATGACTACTATATATTAGATTACAGTGATGGATATGATTTTGATAAAATCAAAGATGAATTTGATTTTGATAATGAGAATGAGAATGAGAATGAGAATGGCGATGGCGATGGCGATGGCGATGAGCGTGGGCAAAAATGGCCTTGTGGAAAAAAATGTAAATTTGGGACACGTTGCGATATGTCACTAGACCCGCCCCAATGTAGTAAAGATTTATATGAAAAAATACAACGACAAGAAGCATTATTAGAACAACGTAGACACGAAAAGGCGATTGACTTAGAAGTGAATAACCCTATTAAGGTTGTAAAAACAAAACAGGATAAAGAAGCAGCTAAGGCACAGGAAAAACAGGATAAAGAAGCAGCTAAGGCACAGTTAAAGAAATTAAAAACGAAAAAACGCATAATTGTAAGTAGTGGAAATAATAATGGAACAAGAAAGGTTACTAATAGATAATAGACAATAGATAATAGATAAGAAATAATAATAAAATATATATTTTTAATATCTTTAATAAAAATATATACTAAATACGAATGAAAATTATTAAATATACAAACGGACTCACTAAACTGCTAATAAAAAATCCAAAACGTGCAACTGCGTCTTGCAATACAATTAATAGTGACCGACGTGAAATTGGGTTACAACTCGCAAATTATGAAGAGCGAAAAAGAATTCAAAGAACAAGACAAATGAGAATAAAGATGTACGAAGACAGTATAGATACTGGTGTATGGTTAGGTTGAATTATCCACACCATTGTCATCACCATTGTCATCACCATTGTCATCACCATTGTCATCACTATCACCTTCCAAATCTTCTTCTGTATCATATTCAATATTATCATTAATGTCTGGATAAATGATATTACCATTACCATAATTACTTTCATATTCAGAAGTATTCGTTGAAGAATATGATACATTATCATTATCATTATCATTATCATTATCATTATCATTATCATTATCATTATCATTAATAAGTGTTGGATTATTGTTTATAATCTCATTAATAACGTTGCGTGGAGTGAATGTAGGAATATTCGGTAATGGTATACCGACATCTCGGTTGTCCATAACAATATCGGGTTCATAACAATCTAACATTTCTTGTTCTTTTAAAAATTTATTTACTTGGTTGAATTCTAAGTGATGTGTAATGTAACTTGGTTTACTATTACCACCAGTTACAAATATCAATCGTCCAAAAATTTTATTATAACGATGAAAAGCAAAAATTGATTTTTTAAATCTAATTAAAAAAATACTAGATTTATAATTATTAATACTTCGTTCGGAATTAAGAAAGCAATGATAATAATTTTTTAATGCATTTACTATAAAATGTTTTGGTGTTTTTTTATCAATATTATCAACAATATTTAACTTATATTTTCTCTTTACAATTCTCAACATTTTCATAATATTATTATAATATTCATCTTCTGTCAAGTTTTTTATATATCGTATGATAACTTGTTCTCGTATTAATACATCATTCTCAACTTCAAATATAAATAAATTAAAATAACATAAAAAAAAATGATGGAAAAGAATAGGCATCTTTAAATTAGAATGTTTAACTTTAAAATACAAATTTATTAAAAATGAATTATTTAAAACATTATTTGTGAAGGGATTTTTTGGAAGCAACGGATTTTGAACCATTTCATATTCACACGAACATAATGAATTTTCAATAATGTTAACCAAATCCGAAATTCGGAATGTATAAATTGTTTTGTTATCAATCATTTCAATTAAGTTATCTCTATTTATATCTTTCAACTTATTCGAACGCAAATCCTCGTCAAAATCGAACACCTTTGATATTTTATGGACTATTTTTTTTTTCAAATGAGTTAGTTTGAAATATAAAGTTTGACATTCATTAAAAATATTCAATATTACATCGTTTGACATTTTATTACCAAGAAACAGTTTTTTATTTATAATATCATTGTAAAAATTATATTTAACATTTGCTAGTTTGTACACATCAAAATCAGGAATATTATTAATTTTAATTAATAATAGATTAAATGTAGAATAAATATCCGAAAAACAACAATGGTCCAAATTTTGTGGAATTTCGCAAGTTAAAATATTAATGCGATATTTATTATTCAATAACGTATACATTGATAAACTGAATAGGTTTGTAATATTTCTTTTGAATTTTGTTTCAAAATCGGGTCTAATAAAGTTAAAACTTAAATCCATCGTTTTGTGTGTATTTTTTTCTTTTTCTTTATTTCGTTTCTGTATATTTCTTAAAGTAGGCATAATATATGTTATATAAATGACTTTAATATGATTTAATTATATGGTTCATTATATGGTTCATTATATGGTTCATTCTATGGTTCATTCTATTTTCAATAAAATTAAAAATAATATAATTTATAATTTTTAATTTTACTATATTCTACGTTGGTCTGGTATATTTAGTTAAATGTCTATGTGATAATCATCATCATCCTTACCCATATCGGTATGTTTAATATGAATAGAATTATTTTGAATATTTATTTTATTAATAGAGCACATAGCATCATCATCATCATCCGGAGCTTTATATAATTCTTCGGCGTAACTTAGTTTTTCAACATCCTCAATATTATTAACTTCGTATGAAAGTTTCTCTGTATCAACAAGCACTCTAAACATATTTGTTCCATAATTCGCTTCTTGTCCGCACATAACATTCGCAGATATACCAGTCATAATATCAAGTTCGCCGTGTCTCGCTGCTTTTAAGAACATTTCTGGTGTTTCTTCAAATGAAGCCTTTGCAATAGGTCCAATATCATCATTATTAATACCGTGTCTAAATATAGAAACCAACTTAGTGTTGCAAGTCATTCTATCACACAACAGGTTCATATGATGCGCGTTAATATATGTACCATCAAATTCAATAACATCTGCTAGTTCATTATAAATGCTCTGTCTAGCAGCTTCAATTCCAAGAACATTATACATTTCTACAATATTATTCGTGACTGTATCTTTATAATTAATATAATCAAGTGCGAGAATATCCATCAAATTGGAACCATCTGTATCTAAGACCCAACTATCATCCTTGTTTGGATTAGGAATTTTGCGAAGAATAACCTTTTTAATATTTTTAATTCCTCTAAGAACAATATTATTCATTAATGTATCCTGGAAATTTTTGAGAACATAAATTTCATCTGTTTGGTCAAGTGTTTCAACGCCCTTTTTCTTATCTGGTTTGTTAATTCGGATTCTGAAAATAAGATTTTCGTGGTTATAATCACTGAATATACAACTAACTTCCTCGGAATATACTGTTTGGATAGCGTAATATACATCATCCATCGTAATATTTTTTTCCAACATAACTTCCGGTTTCAACTCAATACGAATTACCCATTTTGAATTATTACATTCATTCACACTCATATTTTCGTTGCCATCACAAGAATCAATAATATCTTCAAACATTCTATATTTGTTTATAATTTCATTATCTGACCCAATAATACTATCTTGCTCATTCGGGTCAAAACATATCTGCACACTTTTTGTTAAATCTTTAAGAGTTGTTTTTTCAATTGTATACATTACTTGTGATGCCTTTTGTCTATCATATTCATCTTCATCTCGGAGTGCAATTGTTAAAGAAGGATTTTTAATATTTTCTGTAAGACTTAAAATCTCCTCAATTCGGGGAACACCACGGGTAACATTTGATTTAGACGCAACACCCGCAAAATGGAAAGTATTCAGAGTATTATGAACAATAATACCATAATCTGTCATAAATGTTTGATTTGCTGGCACAGTGAAATCATATACATATTCTGTCTGCTCTGGCGTATATATTTCAATTGACTTTACCTCGTCCCATATAACACCAGAATTTGCGGCTTGCTGTAAAATCTCTAATTCAGCGCTGACCAATCTATAATCAGAGTGTGATGTAAATATATCAATATATTTGTCAAGTGTTCGGCGACCAATTGATTCTTTGTTCACCCATCTACCATAAGTTCGACTTTGCCCTGGCAGTTTTAAAACTTTTCCACATTTCGCTATCACATCACCCAGACCATTAATTCTATCAATGTCATCACTTAAACTATGGATATTCTCACGACTATTATATTTCACTAATTCATTCAATATATCACCGTGTTTTAATGAACCAATATGTTTCTGATATAGTTCGGCATATTTGGAGGAAATCGCAAGATTATATATTGGCGAACCTTTGACTGTGTTTTCTTTGATAGAACCGAATATGTCAAAGTAATTTATCATTAATGCCATATCCTTAATGAGTTGCTTTGAACGACTACATACACGAATTTGATGATGGTTAGCATCGTTTACAATATTACCATCTCCGTCAAAGTATGCTTGGATAAGACCTGCCTTAAATTCATTTGGAGCTGTAAAGGCAAATTCTGGAACTGTTTTTACAAATGAACCTGTATTACACGTTTTTAATAACAACTGGGCAAGTTCTTTGTGACTAAAACTGGTTGTCGTTCCTGGACCATATTCGCCTGGTCTATTATTAATGTATGTTGTTTTTCCAAATAGACCGGCGAATGTTTGTGTATTTTTAATAAATGCTTCCAGAATACTTGTTATACCTATTCTATTTTTCGAGATATGTCCTTCAGCTAGATACGCACCTACAAACCATCCAAATAAATAGTCTAATTTATATTGTTTTTCACCAATTTCAATAGAGCATTGTTCAAAAGTATGGTCAATGTGTTTAGCTACAGGAATACGCATACCGACTGTCATATTAGAACCAGTAATGGGAGCAACAGTATTATCTTTACGAATTAAATGTGAATGACTTGTGGTTGTTTCTACAATTCTACCACTTTTCGTAGTAACTTTCATCATTTCTCCATTTACTGGATGTCTACTTACGTGAGATATTTTGTTCCAATGTGTTTTTTCTTCTCCATCAACCCCAATAATATAATACTCGTCGTCTAGTGTATCCAATAATGTTTCCACACTATCGTGATGACCTGTATTAAATGTATATTCTGGTAGTTGTTTAATTAATTCGTCACATAATGTTCCAATTTCAGTTCTCATAGATGTGACACTATTGGTGTGTTTATTTTTTATAATTATTCGTATATTTTCGCACCTACTTTGACTCATTTGAGTCGTTGGTTCGCCAATTGACTGTGCAGCAATCATTCCAACCATCTCACCAGGTGCGATAATTGCTTTTTTATAAGTATTCACTATAATTTCAAGCAATAATGATAACGATGTTTGGTTAAACCTTTTTACAAATAGAAGAACTCTTGGAGATAAATAGTATGTATATAACGCTTTGAATAACTCGTTTGGAGGGCATACCCGAATTCCCTCCAATATTTGCATCGTATTTTCAAGCATTTTACAGCACTCTAGTGGCGTAATATCTACTAATGAATTACCCGACAAATTACATTGATTTTTTACATTCTCAATAATATATTTGAACGCGACTGGTGAATGGATTGTCGACTCACCTTCCTTTTTCCATACGTGTTTAATTAATAATTCGCGATTTTTAATGGTATCTTCTATGTATTTTTTTACGAATACATCACATTCCGCTTTTTGTTTGTTTAATTTCGACTGAACATTTTTAGTAAATGGTTTTATACCTTTATTTGCATTATCACTTGAAACATAATAGTGCTCATAAATATCATCAATCCCCATATCAGAAAGTGGCAAAAACTGTTTTTCAAATTTAACTGTGTCCATTCCATTATCACCATATTTATATTGAATTATTTTTCCTTTATTGTTGCGAACGGTCAAGTCATATTCTACTTTTAAATCTTCCATTCCTTTAATTAATCGTCTTTGAATATATCCGGTTTGTGATGTTTTTACTGCTGTATCAATTAGACCCACACGTCCACCCATTGCGTGAAAGAATAATTCGTGGGGGGTTAAACCTTCGATGTATGAACTTTCTACAAAACCACGAGAACTTGTACTATCATCATATTTTGAAAAGTGGGGTAAGGTTCTATCTTCAAAACCATATGGTATTCGCTTTCCATTTATATTTTGTTGCCCTAAACAAGAAATCATAAAAGATATATTCAAATCAGAACCTTTCGAACCAGCATTTACCATTTCAACAAAACGATTACCCTTATCCAAATTTGCCAAACCTACCTTTCCCGATTGTCCTGTCGCCTCATTCAATAAATTATTTACTTGTTGCTCAAATTCATCAATTGTTGGTTTTCCTGTATCGTTTGTAAATGTTCCCAATTGTAATTTATCTATTAATTCTTTCACATCATTCTTCTTTTTTGTAATAATATCAATAATTTTATCCTTGGTTTCTTTATTTGAAATTAAATCACTTATACCTACACTAAAACTACTCACTTTCATGTAATCAGTCACTATATTTTGTAAATCATCTACATAATTTGATGATTGCATATTTCCAAAATCATTGCAAATTCTATGTAAAAGTCCTTTGCTTCTTGCACCTAATAATGACTTATCCAATTGACCTCTTTTATATACTCCATTAATTATTTCTAACACATTATTTGACGTCTCTTTATCTTCACTTTCTTTAAATTTACCATTTGTATGATGAACAGATAATGGCGGGGTTATTTGAGTTAAAATTTCAAAACTATTTATTCGGTCTTTACCAAATAATGTTAAATCAATATCATTACAACTCATCAACATATTCATAGCATCCCGCTTGTTAAAGTCTATGTTTTCACGACTAAAACGAAATGCACCTAATAACGCGTCTTGAAATATTCCAACAATTGTTGCGTTGTTTGCTGGACTTACTATTTGATATGGTACTGCCGCAAGATTCAAAAGTTCTGCTTCTGATTCGACGTCTTGCGCCATATGGAGATTCATCTCGTCGCCATCGACGGGCACAGCATATATGCTGTGCTTTATTCCCAAAGGTTTCCCAGAGGGCCGGACTGTATCTTAAGCAAACTCAGGATGGTTAATCCTTCATCATTCACCCACACCCGTTCAGTCTCTGAACGCCTATCGTATCCTATCATAGCGGATTTAGACAGTAACGCTGCTGATTATCCAATCCTTAACATTATGACCATTGGGTTCGGCAATTAACCGAGTTCCCCTTATAACGTTTCCATTACAGGGTGGTAGTTAAGGCTCTCAGGAAATTCCAGCATCAAGGTGTGTCGCGTATAAATTTTTATATTTTTCAGGCATTATTATATTTTTGTGTGTGTGATACTCTTCCAATTTTTTAAAATGTTCAATTATTTGTGTAGTGTCAATTCTATTGTTTTTTTTTAAATTTTCTTTAGCATCAAGAGGCATTGTATTTCTCCAATTAAAAGCGATTAATTGTTCATCTGGGTTATTTAAATCAAATTTAGATAGAGGTATAACATGGTCTATATGCCAGACTGGTCCATGATTATCTAAATTATAACAACTATTATAAGTAGTTATCCAATCTAAATAATCACCGGAATTCATTCCCAAATATTCAATTGTATGTTTGCTTTTGCATTTATGCAATGCAATATGTATTCTTGATCGCACACAACGCTTGAATTTTGCTTTAGGTTCATCCCTTTCACAGTCTCTACATTTTTGTCGGTTCCATCTAAATCTATCTTTATGTTTTACATTAAGACAATATCTACATTCCATATTATCAATTCCAATTGCTTCTTGTTTTGCTTTTAATTGTTCATCTCTTATTGCCTTTTTGTTCTTTTTAAAATCGCTTGCTTTGGTTATGCATTTTTTTCTAAGAATTTCATTATTTTTATAATTTGCTCTTCTTTTACTATTTGCACAAACTCTACAATATCCTCTTCTATAATTGGAATTGAGGTTGAATTCGCTTTCTACTTTTTCAATTGAACAATCACTACAAATTTTTAGTTTGACGTTTTCTGGTTTTGTATCACACATTTGATATATTAAGATATAATATCTTTAAATTATTTTGCCTATTTAATATTTATTATTTATACACTAGAGGGTAACAACCTTTTCAGTCCCCCTGTTCCGACCCCGATGATTATTGAGATGAAATAATCTTATTACCATATATGGTAATAAGAGTTGAGTCGGCATTGTAAGGTTTTGTGACCGCCACATTCATTCTAAAAGTATCGCCAACTTTTAGAATTCTTGCTTTATGACACATCATAGACATTCTATGTAAAGTAGGTTGTCTATTAAATAATACGGCGTCGCCGTCCATCATGTGTCTATGGACGATGTCACCATTTTCCAAATGAACTTGTTTAATATCTTTCCAACGAAGTGAAATAGATGTTCCATCTTTTTTCTCCAAAATCTTGGCTCCCGGATGTTGGTTAGGGCCATTCTCAATTAATTTCATAAGGAAATTGCGGTTGGCATCATTAACAACGACAGGTTTGGTAATATTTTTGGCAATTTTCAATGGAACGCCTAATTCTTGGATTGACAAGTTAGGGTCGGCAGTAATAACAGAACGAGCGCTAAAATCAACCCGTTTGCCCATAAGATTGCCTCTAACTCTGCCGACTTTACCATTAAGTCTTTCTTTAATAGATTTCAAAGGTCTGCCGGAACGTTGTGCAACAGGTGCAGTGCCCGGAATTTTATTATCAACTTGTGTGGCAATATAATATTGCAACAAATTCGTCCAATCATCAATAACATTTTCGGCAACATTCCCAGCAAGAAGTTTTTCTTGTAACGTTTTATTCGTTTTTAATATATTAGAAAGAATATGTGTAATATCATCTTCACTACGTTGTTGTGAGTCGTGTTTTACAGATGGTCTAACCGCAGGTGGTGGGATTGCTAATACTTGACATATCATCCAATCAGGTCTGGACCAGGTTGAACTAAACCCCATAAAATCAACATCAATGTCAGAAATTCTTCTCAAAATTTTCAAAGCTAATTCGGGTGTTAATTTAATTTTTATATTATCCTCCTCTGTATGTTCAGGTGCGTCTTTAATATTCGTCCAATCGGCGAATATCGTAGCAAATCCGTCCTTAACATATTTGGGTTGAACGCAACTGCATCCTTGCTTTGTTTCTTGACCACAAAAGCGCATTTTATTCGCGTGCTGAAATACATAGTTCCAACGGTGTTCATTACTTTTGGATAAAATATGTTTATGTTTTTCTTTATTAATAAGTAATTTGCTACATTTAAAACAAACACAACGCAAGACTTTAAGTACAACATTTAAATATTGAATATAATATACAGGTTTTGCAAGTTCAAGATGGCCAAAATAACCGGGTGTATTTATATAATTCAGACCATCTGTTGGACAGGTAAATCCGTCTTCCAATACCCCCATACGCGGGTCAAACAGTCCTCCAATTTTCGGTTTATTATTTTCATACGTGTCACGTGAAGTAATTTCAGCAACCGACATATTGCGTATTTCGGTTGGCGATAAAATACTAAATTGTATGCCGACAACTTTGGAAGCGTGCTTGTTACTATGAATATTTTTTGACATACTTTAACTGTTTATATATTATTTATATACTTTTATTTCCAATTCAATTTTTTAATTTAACATAATAATCATAATCATAATTTAACCCATTTTTCGGTTAATATATAAATTGATTTAAATACAAATAAGTTGTTACAGTATAACGAGAAATGGGTAATTATAGTTGCGAACGGTGTGGTAGAGATTTTAAGCAAAAATCGCATTATGATAAACATCAACAGAGAAAAACACCTTGTGTAAAGGATGATAAACTGAAAGAGTTGGTTAATAAAATTGTTGAAGAAAAACTTGGAACAAATGTTCTACCCCCACCCCGTCCAAGTTTAAAACCACTTGTTAAATGGAGTGGTGGAAAGCACGATGAACTTAAACAAATCCTTCCACATATACCTCATGGTTATTCTACATATTTAGAACCATTTATTGGTGGTGGGGCGGTATACTTCCATATAAACCCAGAACGGTCTGTTATTAATGACGTCCATAAAGAACTGATTGACCTTTATCAATCAGTAAAAAATGGAAAATCTAATGATATTTATAATTTCATGAAAGAACACCCAAATGAAGAAGAAACATATTATAAGGTTAGAGGATATGATAATACAGATGTGTTAGATAATGCCAAACGATTTTACTATCTTAGAAAAACGTGTTTCAGAGGAATGTTAAGATATAATAGCAATGGAAAATTCAATATTCCATTTGGCAGATACAAAAATTTTAATTTTGAAGAAATCAAGGATACAAATTACGAGGATTTACTAAAAAGAACTGAAATACTAAATAAGAGTTTTGAAAATATATTTAACGATTATAATGATATTAACAATTTCATGTTCTTAGACCCACCATACGATAGTGAATTTACTGATTATGGGTATTGCACATTTGGTAAAGAAGAACACCATAAACTCGCAAAGTGCTTCAAAGAAACGAAAATTAAATGTCTAATGATAATTGGAAAAACAGAGTTTATTCAAGACTTATATAAAGACTACATTGTAGATGAATATGATAAAAAATATAGATTTAAACTACATTCAGGAAGAATAGGCAATGAAATAAATACAAAACATTTAATTATTAAAAACTATTAGAATTATTAGAATTATTAGAATTATTAGAATTATTAGAATTATTAAAATTATTAAAATTATTATACATCATCATCAAAACACGCATTGGCAATGTTATTGATAAGTGTCTTATATGTCTCATTTGTAAATGTGAAGTTGATACCATACATTTCCAAAAATTGGTTCACTCCGAATAAATTATCCTTTATAGATGTGTATTTTTTTTGTATTTTACTAGGCATTTCATCACTATGGGTATATCTCGCACCTAACAAACACCAATTTATTGTATATCCATCATCCAGGTTTAAATCCTCTCTAATTTTAAGGCATTTTTCATAAGTTGTTCTACTCTTCTCTGTATCAAGGTTGAGATTGTTTTTTACTTCGGTATAGTATATTTGTTTTCTTGTATCATCCATAAATAGGATGTCTTTCTCTTTCTGTCCTTTTGAATTCGCTGGGCGAATATTTACAAGTGATGAAAATGTACAAATACATCCAGTAAAGTAATTTTCCATAGCAATTCCAAGTTTTATGCAATCCGATTGGGATAAATGTCGGTCAATTAGATATGATAAACTAGTTTCATCGCGATTTTTGTTTGTTGAACATTTTTGTATATATGGGATTGATGAAATTAGTTCAGACATCATTATTTCAGTTATTTCCTGCATAGCATCACTAGTTGGGGGGGTGTCACACATATTTATTATATTTGTTAATATTTTGATACTATTATATTTCAATTTTTTTGTATTCATAATTTGGAAATATAAATATAAATATAAATTGAATTAAAAATAATTTACGATATATTAAGTATATCATAAAGAAAATATGCCGCAAAACAAGGAAGATTCTACGCAAAAAAAAAATGGTTCTAATAACATTGTTGTTAGTGTAAGTCCAAAAAAACCGAAGACTTTTGTCCGCAAAAATGTAAATAAAAAAAAAGTTGATAAAAAAACAGTTGATAAAAAAACAGTTGAAAAGAAGAAGAAGAAGGTAAACGAAGAAAGTGGTTCTTCTGATGAGGATGGTAGTATTTCAATCTCAGATGAAGAAGAATGGAGTGAAGATGAATCGAGTGACGAAGATTTAAATCCTAAAAAAAAACAAGCATTCACTAAAATGCTAAGTGAACTGTTTCCATCTAAATATATTCAAAAAAAAGCGCAACAACTTAAAAATGAAATGGACAAGAGAAAGGTAACCTCAAAAAAATCGGAGATTGAGGATGATGCAAGTGAGAGTGAAAGTGAAAGTGAGAGTGATAGTGAAAGCGATGAAGTTACTGCTAAAAAAACCAAAAAGATGAAACAACGCAACACTCAACAATTTATTATTGTCCCGGGCAGAGGAGGGAGAAACACCAGAAATTCAAACATTATTGTTATCGAAGATGCCGATGAGGACGAAGATTATGACGAGGATTACGATGAGGATTACGATGAGGATTACGATGAGGATTACGATGAGGATTACGATGAGGATTACGATGAGGATGAGGACGAAGATTACGATGAGGATGAGGATGAAGATGAAGATGAAGGTGAGGATGAGGATGAGGACGATGATGAAGGTGAAGATAATAAGGATAAACATAAAAAAATCAAACCTGATGACAGTATGAAAACCGAAGAAATCACCGAAGCATTAACTTATTGGAAGTTAAAATTAGAAACAACAAATAAAGAAATTGAAGACATGAAGGACGGTCCAATTAAAGACGGACTAAAAAATGGGTGTAAATATATTAAAGATGAAATTAAGAAATATAAAAAAGAAGAAGATAAAATCTTTAAAAAGAAAAAGCAAAAAAACATGGTTAATTTTAGAAAAGAACTTACTAATAGAAATACTACTACTGACATTATGTTCTTTAACAAACTTAATCACGATGAACAAACAAAGGTTCTCGCGAAAATGAAAGAAATTAATGCAGAAGTACGTATTGATAAACCTTATCGTATTGCTCTAATGGAGTCCGATATTCCTACACACTTTAAAGCGTGTGCGTTGAAAAAAATTAATATGCTTCGCCAAATGGAACCCGGTGCAGGTGAATATTATAAGGTGAAAAATTGGATTGATACATTTATGAAAATCCCTTTTGGCAAATATAAGGAATTTGATATCAAATACGAAGATGGTGTTGAAAAATGTAGTGAATATCTAGAAAATTCTAAAAAACAGTTAGATGATGTTGTTTATGGACTTGATGATGCTAAAATGCAAATTATGCAGATGGTTGGACAATTAATTACTAATCCAAAAGCAGTTGGGACAGCTGTCGCTATTCACGGACCGATGGGAACTGGTAAAACAACATTGGTTAAGGAAGGGATCAGTAAAATTCTTGGGCGCGAATTTGCATTTGTTGCATTAGGTGGTGCTACTGACAGTAGTTTCTTGGAAGGTCATTCATATACATACGAAGGTAGTATGTGGGGACATATTGTAGATATTCTTATTAAATGTAAAACAATGAACCCTGTTATATATTTTGATGAATTAGATAAAGTATCTGATACGCCTAAAGGTGAGGAAATTATTGGTATTCTAACACATCTAACAGATACATCTCAAAACAATGAATTTCACGATAAATTCTTTAGCGAAATTAACTTTGATTTAAGTAAGTGTTTATTCATATTTAGTTATAATGATGAATCCAAAGTAAACCCAATCCTTCGCGATAGAATGTATCAAATTAAGACAAAGGGATATGAAAAGGTTGATAAACGCATCATTAGTTCCAAACATTTAGTTCCTAAAATTTGCGAACAAGTCAAGTTTAATGAAGGTGACATTATTATTGATGATGATACGATTGACCATATTGTAGAGAATTATACGAATGCAGAAAAGGGTATTCGCACACTAAAACGTTGTATTGAAACGATTTATACAAAATTAAATTTATATCGCCTGATGAAACCAGATACAAAACTGTTTGAAAATGAAGCAACACTAGATGTTAAATTTCCATATACTGTTACAAAGGATATTGTTGATAAATTAATTAAAAGTGAATATAAACAAAACCTTAGTTTGAAAATGATGTATTGTTAAATCTTCAATGGTGTAGGTGTAATTACATAATCATAAAATATAAATTGATTTTTTTATTTATTCAACTTATGGCGAATAAATAAAAATACAAAATACAATGGCTTCAAATGATTTGATTTCTAAGATACCACTAGAATTAGTCGATATTATTATTGACTTTGTTAATTACAAAAAATACGAACATATACCATTATTGGAAAAGGTATTGATTGATATTCACGATATTGGTTCATTATTTGATGAAACCCAAAACATGCTTCCTTCAATCGCTTCTATGTGTTGGGGTAATGGGTCGATATTATAGATTATGCCAAATATAAAAATAAATAAAAACAATGTATTGTTTGCTATTACACATAGTTTATTTCATTTTTATTCTTATTATAATTTTCTATCCCAGAACTATCCCATAACTATCCCATAACTATCCCATAACTATCCCATAACTATCCCATAACTATCCCAGAACTATCCCAGAACTATCTATAACCTATTATTCACAATATTTATTGCTTGATCGAACAAATTCAATATAAGTAGTGTGAGTGAAATTATACTGAATTTACTAGTTCCATAATAACCATAATAACTACCTACATCATTATATGTAGTTTCTTTTACATAATCAGAACCACTAGTATTATTATCTCCAATAAAATCATTTGTTTCAAGGTCAATATCAATATATTGACCCCAATCAGAATTATCCATAGAATTACCCATAGAATTACCCATATCATCTACCTCTACCCCCCAGTAATTTGGGTCAATTAGTAGAGGAATAATTGGCAACATATTTATACTATTATTCATGTTTTCCATTATATTATTATTCATATTATTATTAATATTATTGCTACAATATGCTATCATATGATATGATAAAACTTCAATTTTTTATCATATGTCGCCGAACAACTTATATACTCAAATTATTCATATTATTCATATTATTCACATTTGGTTTTTCCATATTTGAAATATCACTTATTTTCGTTTTTTCTTCTAGTATATTTATTTTATGCACCAATATTTTTATTATATCATCTTGCTTTTTCATTTTTTCATTCAACTCATCTATGTTTTTTCTAACATCATATTTTTCGTCAATATAATTTCGTTGTTTTTTTAGTTCATCCAAATTATTTTCGATATTAATTGGTTTATCTGTGTTGACATCTTCAAAATTTACTTTGGGTGGAACCGGTTTACTTATTAATTTTTGGAAATCCGCTTCTTTTTCTTTCAACTGTTTTTCAAATGTATTATTATCATTATTATCGTTATTATTATTCAATCTTGAATATTGTGTATTATTATTATGGATATTATTTTGCTGATTTGGTTGCTGGTTCGGTTGCTGGTTCGGTTGCTGGTTCATTCGATTAATGCTATTGGCGTTTTTATAGGTTTTCAATAAATTTAACATTTGTGTTATTATATGTTTATTAAATAACAACAAACTGTGTTCAATTACCCCATTCTTTATAGAGTGTTCTGTATCACTTACAATTATTTCAAACTTATTTTTTATCTCTTGTACATATTTATTATCTATATTCGTAAATCCACCATTTTCGTGTAACATTTTCCATAAGTACCCTTTATTCTCTTTTGAAAACAAATAATTATTATTCATAATTATAACTATAACTATAATTATATATAACTAATTCATCTTTAAATTTTTATAGTGCTGTTTTATTATAAAAAACATTTCTAAGTTTTTTCATTTCTGCATCTGGAATACGGTCGTCTATAAAATCCTTCCAAGATTTATTATTGGTTATTAGTTGGGTTATAAAATAAATGCAATAAATACCACACTCAGTATTTTGTTTTTGGTGTTCTATTTTATTATTATAAGAAAAATCCAATTTAAAATTACCCAATCTTTCGGCCTCCTCGTTTAAGTTATCTACAAATTTAATGATTTCTTTGGGTATCTCACGTTTGTATGTTTTTGTACTATCAAAATAGTATATTTCACGCTTACTTAATTCTACATATAAAACCACCCAATGACTGCCAGGTTCATCGTGAGTATCTAAATTAAATATTATACCTATTTTATTTATTCCATTCAATAATTTATCTTCTATATTAAAATGACATAATTCGGGCCATACGCACTGATTATTTACATTATTATCATAATCTATGGGGGATGGTCCAATAAACTCAAAATCATCATATACATCTTCATATTGCTTCATCACATTTTGAATATCTACAGTTGTTAGCCATTCATATGGGTTTTTTTTCCAATTTGCTGGTTGTTCTGGAGCAAATGAATTCAACAATTCATTCCCTATATGCGAAGTAACAAATTGTTGCCTTAACCAACACGACTCTTTCTTGCATACATTATGTAACCGAACTTTTAATCCATTCCATATTTCTTTTGGGTCATTTGATGCTATTATATCGTCATTATGTCTTATATTCCACAATGACTTTAATCTGTTTAATTCATCACCTGTATAGCAACTAAAATTATTCTCATGACCTTGTCGTTTTGGGGAACATTTTAACTTACGTATTCTTGCATTAGTCATAATAATACTATATGTATATATTCCGTTTATAAAATAAAAACGACCCTTAATTTTAGATAAAATAATTTAAATAATGGTTTAAAGTAATCTATCTATATTAGATTATATATTATGACGGATACTGATAAAAAACAATACACTAGTAAGAGATTAATTGTAGACCACAACCTTGAGTATATTTGGATTGGAGGTAATTATGAAATTCGCAGTAAAATGAGATATGTGAAGAGTATAAATATTTGTGACCAAGATTTGCTAAAGAAACTTGTATGGAATTATGATGGTAGTTCTACTGGTCAAGCAAATACTAAAGATTCCGAAATAATTTTAAAACCAGTGCGTGTTTTTAAAAATCCGATATATGATTTTACACATCAAATTTCATTTATTGTTATATGTGAAACATATCACCAGAACGGCGAACCTACTGCAACGAACCATCGCAAGTTTGCGAATGACATTTTTAATAAAGATATTGACGCAGACCCATTTTTCGGTATGGAACAAGAATACTTTATAATTGACCCTAAGACAGACCTTCCACTCGGGTATGACCCAAAAAAAAAACAGGGGCAGTTTTATTGTAGTGTCGGGACAGATAATGCATTTGGTAGAAAGATTGCCGAGGAACATTACAGAGCTTGTATTGAATGCGCTATTTATATAGCAGGGATGAATGCTGAAGTAGCGCCCGGTCAATGGGAATTTCAAGTTGGTGTATGTGATGGCATTGAGGCAGGAGACCATATGTTGATTGCTAGATATTTATTAATAAAAATTGCTGAAAAACATTCTATGAGAATTAGTTTTGACCCGAAACCATTGAAAGGAACCTGGAATGGGTCAGGGTGTCACGTAAATTATAGTACTGTACAAATGCGTGAAGGAACCAAAAAACATAATGGACTTTATTATATAAATAAAGCAATTGAATTTCTCGCTGCAAAACACGATGAACATATGGCGGTATATGGTTCAGGAAATAAAGCAAGAATGACTGGGACAAATGAAACATCGTCATATACTAAATTTACAAGTGGGGTTGGTGATAGAACTGCTTCTATTCGGATTGGGAACGAAACCTTTATAAAAGAAAAGGGGTATTTTGAAGACCGACGACCCAGTGCGAATTGCGATATTTATTTAGTAACAGCATATATTTTTAATACCACTCATGTGCAAGACCCTGATAATTTCCAAGATACCGATACTGATACCGACAACTTTCAAGATACACCAACAAAATAGAAAATGTAATATAAAAAAATGTACATATAATAAAAAATGATAAATTTTTATTATATTGAAAAATATTGAAATAAATATAACATATATGTATTAATAATAGTTTGAAAATACTATTTTAGATGCTAATGGTGAGTGTTTATTTAATAAATAATACAATTCACTCCAACAGGGTAATTTACAAAAATATCTCAGAATCGAGT
>OCVQ010000833.1_pt1 | contig 26207 bp, 33 predicted proteins | sample 1539061 | NCBI WGS metagenome assembly OCVQ01 (sample SAMEA3355526, study PRJEB22509) | marine metagenome | biome: marine; feature: river plume; material: water | place: USA | collected 2010-08-08 | depth 0.5 m | reverse complement strand
ACCTTTTTAAAAATATAATTTTTTAAAAATATATAAAAGAAAAACAATTATTATGAATTTAACACAAAATAAATACCAAGACATTATAGATGGAACGGACTCTGTTTATCTTTTATCAAAGAATATACGAGAAGGTATCATACACTCGTTTAAAGAACATAACTTTAAAATGGAAGGGTCTTATACTAAATCACTTGGTTGTGGGTTTAAAACCTTCTTAAAACATATTGAAGACCAAATGGAAGATTGGCAGAACTGGACTAACTTTTGTTTTGACTGTGAGACAACAATGTTAAATATCAGTTGGACTATAAAATATAAAGAATTTTATGAAATTAAAACCATAGAAGATTTAAATAAACAGAACCACTACACAAATATAGTAATTAAATGTCATAGTGAAATAAATATGTATAATTAATAAACTTATGTTGTATAAATTAATATAAAAAGAAAAACAATTATTATGAAAAAGAAAATTAAAACACTTAAAGATTTAAAAAGATTAGAATTAACTTGTATATCATTACATTTAAAAAATTATAATGCTTGTTTAGAATATAATAAACTATATGTTATATACGATAAGATTAGATTTAATAAACTTACTCAACTAAAAACATATATATCTACCAAAAGAAAATAAAAGTCTCTTATATCTTCTTAAAATAAGAAATTAGTTAATATTTTATTTCTTTAAATCTACCATTTAATCCTTCAAAAGTGGTCTGCATATCTCTTGGTAATATATCTATACCAAAAGCCCACATTTCGAATATAGCTAATAATCTTCGTTTATTATTATGGTGGTTTGTTGTACTAAATATAGAGTTAATTCTATACTCAAAAGCTTGTACAACATCATATCTAAATGTTTCAAATAAATCTATAACATATCTTATATCTTCTTCTGATATACCCTTTTGTCTCCAATCTTGTGATATTTTATCAATATAAGTTTCGTGCATTTTATTTTGTTGTTTTAAGATATATTTTTTAAATTCATCAGGTGTCATTTTTTCTATATCTTGTTCTAATATTTTTTCAAAGCCTCTATAACATACATTTATCTTATGTTTGGTAAAATCTTTACACATTCTAGATTTGGTGATATCATATTTTCCGTGCGTATAAAATTTCATTAAATAAACTTCCTTTTCTACCCTTATACAAGTGTTAAATAAATCGTGGTGTTTTAAATCTTCTATGTTTAATTTATTTTTTAAATTAAATAATCTGTTTATCCAAGCAGGTATACTTTTTTTAAACATAAACATAAAAGCCAATAATAATAAAACAATACTCGATATAACCCCACCTTCTTCCGCTAATGATTTTAAAACTTCTTCCATTAATATTTATTATTTTTCATTATAATCACAACAATCATCATCATCATTATGTTTATTATTATTACCTAAATAAATACCACTAAAGAAATTATTCTTAACTGGTTTTATATCATCATAGTCTGAATTATTAGTGTCATACTCTGTATAAGTGGTTCTGTTGGTCTTTAAATATTTTGTTAACCTATCACTTAAATATTCAGCATCGTCTCTTATATCTTGTCTAAGAAAGTTTATCTCGTTTAATTCAGATGGTGTAGAATTATCTGAACTTTTCTTTGAAATAGACTTATTAGTTATTTTAAAATTATAATAAGGTAAAGCTGTATATGTAACCCACTCAACTAAACAAGGTTGAATATAATCTTCTAAAAGTGTTACCATTCTTGGTTCAACAGTACCAGTTTGTACTTGACTTAATAAAGTGTTGAATAAATTAGAACCCAATATTCTTTCTATATTCATATTCTGTGCCTTTATAATCTGTGGGTGTATTAATTCTTCATCCACGTTTAAATTGACTACTGAATTTCTTTTATAGTAATCTGCTGTTATTAATAAGATTTTATTATTTGGCATCTTTTTCTTTATTTATTTTATTTATTTTTGACTCACACCACGATTTCATAGATTTCCCACCCCAAAGTAGGTATGATATAGTTCCACAAGCTTCTGTATCAGAACTATCATAATATTCCTCAGCTCTTGATAAATAAGAATATGTTCTTTTAATAGTATCAAATGATAATCCTCTTTTATTTGATATATCTTGAGCTCTATTTTTACCAACAGCAGTAGCACATTTTCCTTTTTCATTTAGTTCCAGTCCTCTTTTAGCATTATTTACAGCTGAACGAGGGTAATCGTTCCAAGACGTTTTATTTAAAGATAAGTCTTCTGATTTATTTTCTTCATTTTCTTCATCCTCTATAACAGCATCTAAATTAAAAGTAATTGATTTTTTAAGTTCTAAATCACCTTCAATATTATTAAAGTTCATAAGTCTCGTAAAAGAGTTTTGAATTAATATCTGATAGTTATCTATAACATTATGTTGAAAGACTGCCTCAGCCTCTATAATTTCGTTAGACGTACCTAATTTACCTGACGTAGGAACTCCTATTGCTGTAGAAGAAGCTCTATGACCAATAGTTATTTGTTCTTTAATTTGTATAGCTAAATCTTTATATCTAGTATCTGAATCATTTAAATTAATTGGTGTTAAAACAGGTACTTGTGTTTCATCTTCTGATAATGTTAATATAACTTTAGATGCATTAGCTGAACCTGCATATTGTTGTTCTAATTTCTTTTGAAATTGTTTCATTTCTTCATCAGAAGGTACTCCAATCATATTAATCATCATTGAAGGAGTGAACCCATTTTTAACAGATGATAAATGCCATAAAGCTATTTCAGTATCTAAAGCTATATAAGTAGAAGATGCTTGGTAATCAGGTAAAGGGTAGGTGTCTTCCGAGCCAGGTCTATACATTTTTACATAAACCAATTGTGTTGTTTCATCTTTATATTCTGTAGAAAATCCTTGAACCAATTTAGGTTTATATTTTTCTTTTCTTTCTTGTGACCAATCTGAACTAATTTGAAAAAAATCAACACCTTCTTCTTGCATTTTAGACATATCTGAATCATCACATAATTCTTTAACTATTCTAACAGAAGACCAGTCCATATATTGGAATCTAGCAATAGACTTTTTATCTTTAGACCACGTTACTAAATAACAAAAACCACCATATAATGTTAAATCATATGCGTTTTTATAAGCTATTTGGTCTAATGTTTCTTTACCATTGATATTGGCTATAAAAGATTTTTGTTCAATAGTTTCATAATCAAAACCTTTACCAGCTGTCATATCAGCTTTCTTCTTTAATATAGCAGAGTGTAAAGAACTAGTATTCATCATATCTTTCAATATCTGAGGGTAATCATTATTTAAACCATAATAAATATAATCTTTATTATTTACTGTTTTAAAAACAGGTGATTCTACTTCTTCAGCTTGGGCTGATATCATCTGAACTTTTGTATTATTATTTTTATCCATAATTTAATATTTATCTTTTATTCGTATGCTATATATTGATTATCATCATTGTCATTATAAGACGTTCTAACGGGTTTAATATCACCTTTGAAATATACCTTACCTTTTTCTACAATACCATCTGTGAGGTCAATATCTAAGTTTGTAGGGTCACTCATCTGATATACATTATATTTATAATAACCATTGGGTTCTAAATTAATAATACCATTTAATAAGTCTTCCCCACCATCAGTTTCTTCAACCATAAACTCATTATATCTACATATATTTGGTGATATATCACCAGTGGTGAATATTTTAGATGCTAAAGTGTCATCAGATATAAACTCGAATAGGAAATAAACTGGACTTGGTATAGTAACGTTCTCTGTTAAGGTTAAAACAACCCTATTTATTTCATTTTTTTCTATCTTTATCATATAATGATATATACTTAATTATTTTTTGTTTAAATAAAAAAGACACCCATAATAGAGTGTCCTTAATTGATTAATATAAAAAAGAAATATTATATTTTTATCCTTTTGGTAAATTATTAAAACCAAGCTGGGTGATTTCTCTAGCTGGGTATGGTTCTTTACCTGTTATAGAAATAGTTGTTCCGTTTAAATCACCATATGCTTTTCCTACCGAAGCACTAGAAGCTGTTAAGTCAGCGGCGTTAGTTTCACCAACAACCCAATAAGTGTTATTTTGGTCTTTCACGATTACTAATAAAGGTGCTTGTGCTAAAACTTTTAAAATGTTTCTTTTTTCTGCATCATTCTTAGTAAAGATTAAATTAACCACTTGCTCCCAAAAGTTACTTCCATTTTCTACCGAGTGATTTCCTGTTTGGGTAAATTCTCCTTGTTCGTTTCTTTGTTCAAAAGTAAAAAAGTCTTCTGTACCAGTTATGTCTGTAATCACATCATCAGTGTCTATTGTGTAGACTTCATTACCATTAAATGTAGCTATATAAGCTTCTTTTATTCCACCTAAGCTGTCTTTACAACCTAATGAAATTCCATTATCTAAAATACAATTTGTTATACTCATAATTTTTTTATTTATTTTTATTTTTTATTTAAAAAAAAAGGGGTTAGGACAACCCTACCCCCTAGTTTTCATTTTTTTTTATTTACTCGACTTAAGCGTTAGTATATTCAACAACAAATTCTGGAAATGCTACTTGAACTCCAATCTTAAACTTAGAAATAAATCTTACTTCATCATTATCGTTTGAATAAAAGATTTTAAAGTCTTCTGAATCAGATAATAAATCTGTACCAGCATATATGTTAGATGATGTAGATAAAACCATTCTATCAGTTCCATTTAATCCTCTTACAGCAACAACCTTTACATTCGTTCCAGGCACCATTTGAATAAAATCACCACCTTGATTTTCAGCTCCTGTGTATGCGAATAAGTTAGCATCTCTTAAAGCTTTAGCATATGTTCTATAAGTATCATAACCTAAGAATAAAACTAAATCATCTTTATTGATAATGTCCGTTGGTACAACACCTACCATACCATCAACGATATCTATAACGTTAGCTGCAGTAATTGCAGTTTCAGAACCAACATTACCATCAATAACTGTACCTTCCGCGTCGATAACTTTTAAAAGACCATCAGCTAATGATAAGTTACCAGTTAAAGTTGTATCACCTTTCCAAATAATATCTTCAATCATAGCTGAAATTTTACCAGCTTTTTCCTCAGCGTATATTTGTTCGAAAGGAATAGACTCATTATAAGAGCCTGGGTTCATCATTTTTTGTGTATAATAAGCCTCTAGTGTATTTAAGCAAATACTTTCGTTGACTTTAATTGGTGTAACAGCAATTGCTCTTTGTGTTAAAGCTGTTGTTCCATCAGGATTAAATCCACAAGAACCTGCTTGACCTACTAACGTAGAATCGATGATATTAATAGTCGCACTTGACTTAATATCTGGCTGAACTGTAATAAATTCCATAGTCCTACCTTCAAGTAGACTTTTCTTAATTAGTTCCATTTTGTTTTCGTCAGTATATGCTGACAATCCACTTACATCTAAACTCATAATTTAATTATTATTTTTATTTTATTTTCTTTTAGAGAGAAATTTTAATTTATCTTCTCTTGTATTTGTTTTTTCTGATTTACGACTAACCGATTTAGATAATTTAACTTCTTTATCAGCTGGTAAATTAGCTATCTCAGCAACAACCTCACTTAAAGTATCAATAGCTGACATAGATTCAGCCATATTGGAAATTGCTTTTTCTAAAGCTTTTATCCTCTTTTCTAAAGGATTTTCTTCTTCTTCGTCTTCGTATTTATCCTCTTTCTTTTTCTTATCTTTATCCTCAGCTTCTACGTCTTCATCTTCGTCTTTTTTCTTCTTTTCGTCAGTCATTTCTTCTTCAATAACTTCCTCTTTTTTCTCTTCTTCAGTAGCTTCAGTTTCTTCATCTACATCTTTAATTGAAATAATTTTACCTTCAGCATCTGTTGTTATAACTTTACCTTCGATATTGTGTTCTCCCTCTGGAGCTGGTGTTTCTCCACCATCTTCACCTACTACATAAACTTGGACACCTTCTTTGATTTCTTCTTCTTTAACTCTAAGAACAATACCATCAATAGTGGTTACATCAACAAATTTATTTTCAACATTTTCTTCAACTTCTGAAAATAATGTTTTAATCTTGTCTATAAACGTTTCTCTATTCATACTACTATATATAATTTTTATTTTATGCTCTATTTTATTTTAATTTACTTATGATATCAGACACTTTATCAAAAAAGTCATCTTCTGATATACCCTCATCATTTATAATCTCTTTAATCTCATTATAAGTATCATCATAGTTAATATCTTTATCCATCTTAATAATGTTTTTGGAGAATACTCCTTCTATACTAAATCCTTGAACTTGACCAGACTTAACTTTTTTCCATAATTCATCATTATCCACTTTATATGACACCATCCAAGTAGATTTTGGTATATCTTTAAACCCTAAAGCGTTTGATTTATCATTTTTTGGGTCTGTGACTATCCAACTTTCAACTACAGTAACACCATCCATATCATTTTCTTGGTGTTCAAAATTAGTAGATTTAGTTTTACCATTTTTAGCAAATATTTCTTGTGCTTTAATAACAGTTTCTTCTGTAAAATATACGAAATAAGGATTACCTTCAGCGTCCATTCGAATAATTTCTTGGTTTGGTACCATCGCTGGGCCAGTAACTATTCTTTTTTCATCATCCGTTGATTTAAAACTAAATCTATTATCATCTTTATTGAAATACATAAAGTTTTTTTCTATAGCTGGTGCTGATACAAAAGATATAATATCTAATTCGTTGTCTTTATCATTTTCATCTATAAATAATTCTATTAATATTTTTTTATTTTCCATAATTTTATTATATATTTTATCCTATTTGACTTAATTGTTGTATATTAGTAGCTGTGTCTTGTGCTGTGGTTATATCCGTTTCAGTAACATAAGCTCTTATTGGTATATTAGTACCAAATTGTTCTGTACCAGCACTTCTACCATCAAATCCTAAGTCAGGTGCTGTTTGTTGTGTATCTGGAGCTGGGCCATTACCACCACCACCACCATCAATCTGAGGTGCAGGTGCTCTAAGTAATGCAGTAGCTGAAGCCATACTTGTTCCAATCTGCAATATACCAGCAGCGAATTGAGCTACACCAGCCGCACCAGCAGTAAGTAAGTTTAAAGGGTTACCTTGAGCAGCAACAACTAATGATGATATTGCACTAGCCGTATCAACAGCTATCTTAGCTAATGCAGCATTTCTCTGTACCTTATTAGCTTTTTCTGCTAACTTCTTAGAAGCATCGTTATATTCTTCTTCAGATATAATACCATTTTCTAAAGACTTATCTAAGGCAGCTTGTTCCCTATCTAAACCATCCATTTTAACACTAGCTAAGGTATCAGCCAAATCACTTGCCATACCAATGTAAATATCAGCAGCCTTTGCTCTATCTTTAAATAGCTCCTCAGCATTTTCTTTCTCTTTTTTATTATCCTTATCTTTTATTTCCTTTTTCTTTGCTGCAGCTTCTTCCTCAGCATCTAATTCAGCCTTTATAGCTTCTTTCTGAGCTAATCGTAACTCAAACTGTTGGTCTCTATATTGTTGGGTCTCTTGTAAATTAAGTTCTGCAAGTTTAGCTAATTTCTCTTCTTCAGCAACTATCTTAGCATTAGCTAGTTTAACAGCACTTTCTTCCAATACTGAATCTAATTGTAACTGTTGGTCTATTATAGCAGCTTCTTTTTCAAATTGTTCTTTACGTAAATTAACATCATTAACTCTCTGTTCTGCTCTAATACCAGCATTTTCAGCTCTAAAGTCAGATAATTCCATTTCCTTTTCAGTGATTAAATCTAATATTTCTGTACCTTCACCTTGTAATTTAGCCCTATCTTTTAATAATTGTAATTCTTTTTGTGCTAGTGTAACAGCTTGTGTAATTCTATTAGCTTCTATATCAGCTATCTTTTCATTAGCTTCTCTTCTTTCTTCTAGTGACTTTGATTCATCATCTCTAATCACTTTTAATTGTTCTAATTGTGCTAGTGATTTAGCGTTCTGTACCTCTTGAGCTCTTTTTTCTCTAGTTAATTCTTGTTCTCTTCTAGTTAAAGATGCTAGTGCATCACCCATTCTATCAGCTTCTTCGATAACATCTGATATAGCACCCCCTATAGCAACAGCAGTATCTACAACTGTGGTCATTGCTTTTTCAATAGTCTCAGCATTTTCTATTAATTTAGCATTAACCTCATCTAATCTTAACGTTAATTTAGCTGCTTCATCAGCATCACCTGTCCATTCATTCCAAGCTATACGAACCTTCAATACACCCTTTTCAATACCTAGTATAAGACTAGACCAAACAGCCATATATGGGTCGAATACTACTGTTTTAAGAAAGTCGAACCCAGCTTCTATACCAGCAACAACATTATCCCAAGCTTCACCTGGCTTTTCTATAGCAAACATTATAGCATCAAAAGCAACAAAGAAGGCTTTTTGTAAAGGTAATAATAAACCTTTTAGATAAGCAAATCCTTGACCCATCTTATCAGATGCTTCTTCATTGTTAGTAAACATATCACTCAATAATTGAACTGCTACTACAACAGCTGCTATAACAGCTCCTATAGGATTAGCTATAACGGCTTTAAACCCACCTATCAAACCTTTTACACCACCTTGTGCTGATTCAAACGCTCCTTTTAAACCACCTGTACTTTCACTAACCTTTTCTACTGATTCTGAAGCCTCACCAGCTGATTTAGAAATACCATCAAAAGACTTTTCTACATCATCAGCTCCCTTGACATTATAGTTAACATCCATTACCATTTTTTTCTTCGCCATAATCTATTATAATTAAATTTTTATTTAAGAAAATTAAGTTATTATAATTCTTCGTCTTCTTGTTGGTGGTGTAGAACCTACTCCTTTTATTTCTATAGCTCCTGATTTACTAGTTGACCAACTATAGCCAGAGTATAATCTAACAGTTGTGCTTGTCGTTGTTAATACAGGACTTGTACCACCCCAAAACCATCCACTCACATTATGTCTCCATTCTCTTGTAACTGTTGTTCCTGATGGTATTTGAACATCAGCAGTAGAGCTTGTAGAATTATCCATCCCATATCCTTGAACCATTGAACCAGTTGTTAAACCTGTCATTGTTGTTGTATTTGGTGATGAACCACTTAGATTTTGATTTCTAACTCCGAACCCACTTGAACCTGTAAAACTCGTTAAAACCACCGAGATTGGATTCCACTGACTATTATTTACTATTCTAAATTGATTTGTTCCTGTTGATGGTGTTAATAATCCATAAGCAGCTACTCTAAAAGGAGTAGTATTATATTCGAATAATTTTGTCATTGATACACCATTATAAGTCGGTATTGATATATTGGTTGCTTTATTTTTAAACATTACTAATGCCATTAAAAAATTATCAGCTCCTACTGGTTGGTTATAATTAAACTGTATATTAGAACTGCCTGGTGTTGTGTTTAAAAATCCTTGATTTGTTTGTACTAAAGCCATATTTATAAATTATTTATATTTATTTTTTCTAAACCCATATTTTCTATATTTTGTAACTCAATATCTACAATATAGCTATATGGTATATCATTAAAAAATTCTTTAATGTTTATAGTACCTTGTTCTAACTCGTCTCTGTTATTTTCAATAAACTCCATATAATTATTTTCATAATTAACTTCGATATAACTTTTATCTTCTAATGATTCTACATATCCAATAATTTCTTGTTCGAATATATCATTTATAATTTGTTGTTTCTGAACTATATAATATTTCATAATTATCTAATATCTTATATTTATTATACTTTTGTATATCTTATATCTAAACTTAAATATACATCTGTACCACTAGCTGCACTTACTTCTAACCATACAAAAGAGTTGGCAGGTATATTTACATTACTTATTGTAGCTACATCACCAGTTGATACACTTGTTGTTTGTTCAGACGATACTAAAGACGTTCCAGCTGCACTTCTATCTGTTGAATATTTAATATCATATGTCGTGTCGGGTGACGTTCCTGTTGAAAAAGCAATAACTTCTTGCATTACTATAGCAACATCTGTTCTAAATATTGTTATATCATCACTTACTGTTGGTTCTTCTAATGTTAAAGTTCTATTTGTCATACTATCTCTATTTTGTAATAAAGACGTATCTTGAACACTTAACCAGTCATTTGGTGCAGCAGCTGTTGTAATAAACTTACCATCCCAAGTCCCAGTTTCGTATTCAGTAGAGGGTTTTCCTAATGTATCACTATGGGTTAATGATGTTCTTGATTGATGACCATCAAAGGGTCTACCCCACTGGTATAAATCACCATAAGAAGCAGTGTCCGTAGAACCTGTTGCTACTTGGGTTGCGCCTAAGTTTCTATCCAACCATATTTTATGTGTACTTGTGTTATATACAAAGCCATAGGTTAATCCTAAATGTTCAATAATCTTAGTAGAATAATCAGTATTATATTCATTTTGTGTAAATGTTCCATCTACTATTAAACGAACAGAAAATCCAAAGGCTCGACTGTTTATGTTTATCTGTGACCCACCGTTATCGAAGGTTAGTCGTTTAGAATTGGTACTGTTAACCGTACTACTCCAATAACTACCATTAGAACCAACAGCACCGATTCCACCACTGTTGAATCGATATCCCGCCATAGGTAATTTTAAAGCAGAACCAAGAGCACCTACGGCATTGTTTGAAGCCCACGAGGTTCTTTCTGATTCCCATTCCGTTTCAGTAGGAGTGTTTAATTTAACACCATAAATTGATAATGTTTTCCATTCTAACCCAGTTGTTGTTGAACTATTTGCAACAAGTGCTTGACCATCAGTTCCAACTGGAAGTCTTTCATCTGTTGTATCATAAGTATATAAATCTCCTTTTGTTGTTAGTGGACTTGCTCCACCACCTGTAGAAGCTATAACTCCTGCTGGTGATATAGTTATATTAGAACCTGCAGATATAGAATCTAAAGTGACATCAGCATTAGTTGATATTGTATCTAATTTAGTTCCATCTGTAGCAATATCTCTACCATCAACTGTTCCAGTTACTTTTAAATCGTTTGTGTTTATTTCAACCCCTACCGAATTTATTTCAACAGAATTAGAACCGAAATTCATTTTTGTCTCAGTTGTATTTGTTTCTATAAAATTACTACCTTTCTGTATATATACTTGTGTTGGTGTTATAGCAAGTCCATCATTAGCATAAGATAATCTAACGAATTCAGAAAAACCATTACTTGCTAGATTAAAAAGTATATCCTGTGTTCCAGTTATAGTAGTTACATATTGTTTATCGTAGATTCCCCTTTCTAATGTTTTCACCCCACTACTATCAAATAATGCTTTAGTGTCTCCGCCAGGATTTACTGATGTTTTAATTCCTTGTAGACCACTCATATAATCGAATTGACCTTCAATAGAGTTTACAGTAAATTTAGTTAGTTCACTACCTAAAGTACCTAAATCGAATTGGTTAGAACCACCATTAATAGTTGTTTGTTTAGATAAAGTTCCACCTAATTCAATATTACCAGTTAATTCGGTTAAACCATTATCAGCTGTAACCGAAGTACCTAAAGTATTCTTATTTACTTCTACAGCTACATTGGAAGCATTACCTAACCATACGTGGTCTGTTGTTAAGGCTGGTAATCCACCACCCCCACCAGTAACGACAACACCTAAGTTACCATTTGCGTCTATGTTAACTTCTTTGAAAAAGTCGTATTGATTATTTACATCACTCATTGTATATTATTTATTTTTTTTAAGCACTATATATTTTTAAATATCCTTCTGCAGTCAATTCTAATTTTTTAAAGGTATTATATTGATTAATTCCTTTTTCAACAGGTGTTGTTGGTGATGGAACTAAAACTGCTATAACATTACCATCCACATCTAACTGTATATTCTCGAAAAACTCTTTTTGATTATTAACATTCATATCATTATATATAATGTTTTCTTTTATGTTTATATATTATTTTTTTAATGGTTTAATGTGTTTTAAAGAACCAAATAATATATAATATTATAAATATTTATATCATATCATTATTACTGTTTGGCACTTTTTACAATAAAACACTAATTATCTATACTCTATAACCCTTCTTATGTATCAAGTTTTTGTCTGTGGTTAATCCAGGCAAGGCTCTACAAGGGTCGTTTTTGATTAAAAAGTCGATAAAGTACTTCTTAACCACCCACTAGCAGTTTTAACATAAACAAAAGAACCATCATAAGATATTTCTCCTAAAACACCATTCGTATCTGTTGTACCAGTTGGTATATAAGTTTCTGTCACTGCTAGTTTGGGTACATAAACAGTATGTTGTTGCGTTCCTGTTATAAGAGTACCACCCAATATGACTGACCTATTAGCAGTTAAAGTATTATTAGTACCACCAATAATTGATGAATATACACCACTTACTAAATTCGTAGAACCACCTATTATACTGGAAAAATCATTGGTTATACTATTAACAGAACCACCACCAATAAAAGAAGACCCTGATGAACTACCACTACTTATATTATTATTAGCACCACCTACGATAGCACTTATCCGAGCACTTATACTATTATTAGCACCACAACCAATAAAAGAACCATCAGAATCAGCTATAGGACTTGTTATATTTATCGAGTTTGCAGCACCACCGAATATTCCTGTATAATTAGCGTTTTCACCAATTGCATTAGATACTCCTGTAACCACCGAACCTAAACTACCTAAACTTGTATTTGGAGCAACACTATTAACCAACACTATACTATCCGTGCCATCACCTCGTTCCCATAAACCACTTAAAGGACTTGCTAGCGTAAAGGTTGTTCCGTTAATATAGCTCGTATTTGACGTGTTTATTGTTTGATTATCACCAATAATAATTACATTTTCTACACCACTATCTACGATATTATTATTACCAGTTATGTTAATATTCGTACTACTATCATATATTGTATTGTCATCACCCGTTATAGAAGCACTTGAATCTGCACCTACAGAGTTTCTTCTTCCTAGTGTTCGTACATTTCTAGAACGAGTGTTGTTTTGTTGTAAATCATCTTCTGTTGATATAAAAATATAATTTCCTGTTGTAACAAAAGATTCACTTGACGTTGGTTCTTCAATTTCAAAACTAGTTCCTTGTTTTATATAAAGCATCTCTACTGTTGTTAAACCATCTTCTAATGGTTTATAATCAATTATCTTATTAATTACATAATAACTATCCTTTACAAAAATACGAGTGTTTAAATTGTCTTTAATAAGGTTTATATCCGTTTCTTTTAAATAAAACTTACTAGTAACTAATTTACCTGTTGATATTTGGTTATAATAATTTCTCCAATAATTATTAAATAAATTATTATTTGTTGTTTGATTAATAGAATTATAAAACTCATAAGTTATTTCACCATAATGTATATCTATTGTTGGATTATAAGGGTCGTTCCAATGTCCTGCATAAGGGTATGTTGAATAAGGTATACCACCACCTGTACCATCCCAAGCTATAAAAAGTGCTGCTGATGAACCATCAGGTTTTTTAACAGGTTTCATCCCACCCCAATAACATAAAACAGGTTTTCTTTTTTCTTCTGTTGATTTTACCGAAGGTACTACTACATAATTTCTAGCATTTATTTCATCCTCACCTCTATAAACAAGTGGGGTTGTACTAAATATTGATTCTATCTTTTTAGTTCCTTTAACAAAATCATTATCAAAATTTATTAATTTCTGACCATAGATATCACCAGTAGATATAGTATATTCTTTATTATATTCACCATCATCAGCTCCTTTTATATCTTCTGCCTTTTTATAAGTGAATAATATTTCTTTATTTTGTAGGTCTGATAAAAACTTAATATTGTCTTCTGAACTATAATCCTTCTTTTGTGTCCAATCAATAACTTTATCTTCATTATAAAAATCATCCCTTGTTTCTAATAATAAAGTTTTATATTTAGATGGGTGTTTTCTTATATAAACATTATATCTTCTTATAATATCCGCAATAATATCTTTTTGTTTGATTTCTTTTGGTAAATATTGACTTATTTCTATCTCATCACCTTCTTCTATATTTTCTACCTTTTCTGTTTTATTAAAAAACTCAGCATTGGCATTTGGGTTGAACTTTAATTCTATATTAACTATTGTTGTTAAAATTATCGTACCAGTGTCTACACCCCATCCAAAATGTCTATCATTATAAGAAGAAGCTACTAACTTTACTCTAGCGTTTAAAGGTATAGTATCACTTGATATTTTTACTTCTAAGTCGTTTGTTAAGCTTTTACCAGCCGTTCCTGATGGTATATCTTCAAAATCACCTAAAACACCAACATTTGAACCATATTGAACTCCAGTATCTACATCTATTATAGAAAATCGAACCCCACCTTTTACAGTAGCACTAAAACCATCAGGTCTAGAATATACATTACCTGTTGCAGCTGCTGATTGTTTAGTATAATCCATAGAAAAGTTTCCTTTTACTATAAAATTATATTTTCCACCATTACTACATTCCCATTGTCCAAAATCTAACTCTGAACCACCAGCATTATTAAAAGTATATCCACCTGTATTATCAAAATATGGTGGGTTGGGTGTTAAAGTATTATAATTTAAATTATTTTTAATTAAATTATTAAAACTTGTGTTTAAACTACTATGTTGATAAGTACCTAAACTTATTGGAGTTGTTCCAACAACACCTGCTTTATATTCTCTTTCCAATGCTAGCTCATCTGATATCGTTGGTGTATCACCATCCCATAGTATAATTTCTTTATGATATGAACCAAAGTCTTCATCATCAATATTATCACTTTCGTTTGTCATAAAAGAACCTTCTAAGGTATATCCTGTATTTGGAATTAAATCACCACTATCATCATAAACACCAGCTTGTTCAGCAATCTTTAATAAAAGTGCTTTATGATAAAAAGCTGGTTTAAAATCTGTTGTTTGGTAACCTCTTACTATTTTATCCATTAAAGGGTATTGATATACATCATCATAAGTGTGGTTGTTCCAAGCATTTTCTATACTTGTTTGGTTATAAGTATGATTATATTCACTAAAATTTAAATCTTCTACTAATTTATCACCAATAGATTGTATAAAATCCACTGAATCATCAAAGACAACCACTTCATAAGATATTAAATTACCTTGTAAATCAGCATTATTTAATTTATTAACCTTTGTTAATTGAATATATCCTTCTAATACTGGTGATGAATCAACTACTATTCTAGCTGATTTCTTTAAGTTAGGATTATATTGTGTAAAATCACTATTAACATCGAATAAACTACCAAAAGCTTTATTGTTTTTCTTAGTACCTGGCAGTGTTATGGTTTTAGAATAATTACTATTCTTTTTATCTATATCTCTAATATCATCAATTGAATATTGTAATGCAATTGATATACTACCCATATTTAAATCTAAACTTATCTGTTCGATTCCATCACCAATAATTACTTCTACTTTCTTCATAATCAATTTTTTATTTTAACCTCTTTGTGAGCTATTATTTTGTGAATAGTTAAACGATATTGTATAATTTATTAATTTATCATTAACAGTTTTCTTTTTCTCAAAGGAGTTTGTTGTTATTGTTATTGATATATAATCACCATTATCATCTTGTATATAAACATTGGGTGAGCTTAACATTTCTATCACCATATTAACTTGGCCACTATTTAACCAATCAGAGGTACAGGTAACACTTTCAGTTGAGACTAAATCATATGTGGTCGTACCTCTATTATATGTACCATATCCCCAAGTCTCAGACACTGAATTATATTCTCCGTAGTTTTGTCTATAATTACTTTTTGTGTTGTTTATATTAGACCTAGACACTTTATCAAAAGTTAAAGGTATATAAGAACCCAATTTATCCATAAAGAAAAATCTAATCTTTTCATACTTACCACATTTATCAACAATATTTAAAAGTATATTTTCAGAGACTCTTGTAACTGCTGGTAAAGCACTTTGTATATAAGCAATAAATGTTGTGTTAGCATCTACAGCTGGTAATGAACCACTTAAAGCTGTTAAGGTTGTATCAGTGGTTTCCATTAAATCTTTTGGCCCTATTTTATGTTGTGTCATAAAATATTGTCCTGTTGCGGTATGTTGATTATTAACACCATATATTCCATTATCTGTATATATAGCACCGAATTCAACTGGATTACTTGTAGCACTTTGTAAAGCATTTAACCATACCCTATCATCTAAAGTAACATCATAAACTCTTGGTATATTAGTTAAAAACTTAGTTGTATCTGGTGAGGTTGATGACATTTCATAATCACTTGAATCCCAGTTTCTAAAACCTTGAAATGATAAAACACCATTAAAAGAATAAAATGTTGTATTGGTATAATCTTGTTCTATTTCTCTAGGCCCAGTTGTTGTTATTGTACCTGCGTCAGCTGGCCCACCACCAGTAATATATGGTTGTGTGACTGAAATACTATAAACACTTATAATATCCGTTATTGCTACATCCGTTAAATTATACTGAGGGTATGTAAAGCCAGGGTCTTGAACTACTGTTATTATATCAGTAACTATAAAAGGGTGTGGTGTATCTGTACCATAAGGGTATATATTAGTATCGGTTGTAAAACCAACCCCTGTATATGGCCCTTGTGAGCTAGAATCAATATAATCAACATATCTCCATCTTGGATTTTCGAACTGTTCTGTTAGTTTAAAAGACCATTTTAAACCTGATTTATCAATAGGTCTTATAACCTCATCAATATCATAAGGGTCAAAATCAGTAGATATATAATTTTCTACGTGTCTATGTATATCAACAATTCCAAATCCTTGTGGGTTGGGTAATATTATTAATGTTGATATTAACTCATAATCTGAATCGGTTGGTTCTCCTTTATAAAGTTCAAATATCCATTTAAAGTTATCTGATATTATATTGGGTGATTCTAAAACGATTATAGTTTCATTATAAGTTGGGTTTACACCTGATGGTAGAACCTTTAATTTTGTTGTTTCACGAATAATTGGCATATTTAAATTATTGTTTTATGTTATAATAATATATAATAGTATATTATATGTTTTTATCTTTTAAAAGTATATTTTACAGTATCAGAAGATTTAAAATTACTTGGAACTTTTGTGAATAATTCTTCAGTGATTAAATCAATGATATCTGATTCTATTTTTTTATATTCTTTACTTTTATATAAATCTTCAGACACTTCAAAAGGCTCATCTAAGTACTGAAAATAGTACATCATCTTTACATCAATAGCTAGTATCCTATTTCGTTTAGTAATCTTGGTTTTAAAAGACCTTCTTAAAGCACCTGTATCTATTAAGTCCTTTATATCAATCTCCTTTCTCCATAAGGTATCTATCCTTCTTTCTAATTTTCTTTTCTCTCTTCTTAAACTACTCATATATTAAGATATATTTGTTATTAATCCATTAGTAACTGTAACTGTGTTTCCATCACCATTGGTAAAAGTACCAGTAAACCCTGTTGTGGTGTGATTAGTTATAGCTGTATCTACATATCCTTTATCAACTAAAGACCTGTTAGTAAAGTTTGTTGAATAATCAGCATCATATTCAACACCTTTAGTAGTAGGTAAATTAAATTTTAAAAGCCCCCCAATTGGACTTATATCAAAGTTATTACTATTAACATTAAAATCATTTGTTTGTAAATTATAATCAACACTCAATAACATTGTTGACGTAAAAGTAGGGTCAATATAACTAGCTTTAAAGTAATTTACAGTTGTTTCAACTTCAGACTTCCATCCAACACCATTACTAGTTAATTGCTTCGAAGAACCTGCTGTTATATATTGACCAGAATATAAACCAGTTGTAGTATCTTCCATAGTTAATGTTGCTTGACCATCAGTTAAATATAAACCATTAGAAATACCACCACCAGTATTGTGTGTAAAATTTGAGCTATTTGGTGATATATCAAAAGTACCATATTGACCAGTTGTTGTATCTTCAGTATAAGATTGAACTTGGTCACTCTTAATATCTAAATAACTATTTTTATTTAAATTAGCATCAGTAATAGTATATCTTTCTTGTGTAGCAGTAGATAAGTTATGGTTGTTTAAAGTTGTGGTACTATCAGAACAAGTATTTGTTATACCATTTGGTGTATATTGTGTGGTAACATTACCGACTCCTGTAAAGGCATAGTTCTCTGTTTTTACAACACCATTTATAATATAGTTAGAAAGTCTACTTGTTGGTTGTCCAAGTGTAAACTGTTTATCATTACCATCAATAATTGTGTCTTTATTTAAAGTACCACCTAGTTCAACAACATCATTTAATATATTTAAACCATTATCAGCACCTATAATAGATGAACCATTTAACGAAATAGTCCTTGTTGTTCCATCTGAGGTAACTACAATTGGTTCTACTCCTATGATTTCTTCTATAAATACAGGACATAAAACATTTACATCAGGACAATTAATATCAGGAAATTCAAATCCTGTAATATCAGCAGCTGGTATACCACAAAAGGAGTTTATAATTGGTGTCATTAAAGATATCTCACATAACCACCCACTTACTTCTTCATCAAATTCTTCTGTAAATGATTCAAAGTTTATGTCATTAATTATATTAAGTTGACTATTTACATAATAAGGGTGTCCTTTAAATTCAACGATGATATCTTTAAGTATATCTATAGTATCACTTAACACATCATTTTCATTCGATTCGTCTTTATTAACTAAATCAAATAATCTTACTTCAAAATTAATTTCAAAGGTTTTGAAGCCAGTATCTGTTGATGGCATATTAGCTGTAACAGGATTAACCCATAATACAGGGTGCATATAAGCTTTATCAGCTCCTATTTCCCAAGAATCACCTATACCAAAACCATTAATCTGATAATGTCTTGTAGCTATATCTTTCCATACACTTACTAATTGATTTATTGTTTGTATCTTCATATCTTTTATTTTATTTATTTATCTAACACCTCTATTATAAAAGTTAAAATCTTTTTCTATACTTTTCCAAGCTCTTGTTCGTTGGGCGTTTTCAAATATATCAAAATTACCATTTACATATTTCCAATAATCAACAGCATTAATATCAACTATCATTCTACCTTGTCTATCAGGTCTAACTTTAACTCTAATAGTTCTAACCATTAAACCCGTATCTACGTGTCCTTGTTTTTCTATCTGTCTTTGTAAAACCTTTGTTAAACCCCTTTCTATCTCTCTGATTTCTCTTCTGGTTATATCATTGGTTTTACTTCTGGTAGCTAAATTAATTCTAATCTTACTTTTTAAAGTTATTATATGTATAAGTTCTTCTATCATCTTTTATGTTTACTCATCATTTCTTGTCTTTTCCTTAATCTTTCTTGGTAATCATCTCGTTCCTTCCAATAAGATAAAGTATTTAAAGCACTGATATATGACACTTTATATACTTCATTAAACTTGGTTATATCACCATTGGCAAGTCTTTCTATTATACTAAACCATTTCCATCTATTGTCGAACTCAGGTGATGCTGGCCCATCTGTTAATACATCATCTTCATCTTCATCATTTTGTTGACCTTTAAATAAACCACTAAAATTAAACGCTATTATTTTTCTCCATTCGAAAAAAAAAAGGCTCATCTTAATCACTTGTTCAATATTTAATTTTTCTTTAAATAATTCTATTCTACTATTAACTAAATCAGAGTTAAACTCTTCTCCTTTTGGTCGTAATATAACAGACAATATAACTGGTATAGCACTTATAGTTGTTAATCTACTTTTTTCAATAAGTGACTCAATACTTACATATTCACCTACAGTTAATTTATTTAAGTTGTCTGATAAGTGATATTCTACATCATCTATGACTACTGACTTTAAATCTAATTGTTGTGGTTTCGTGTTTAAGAAGCTCATTTGATTAACGATATCACTTATATCAGATATCTTAATAAATTCCTTTATATCGTCTAAATCATCGTTACCGAATATAATTAACATTCGTATATAATATTCTATATCATTATTAAACGAGTTGATATCTAATTCAGATAGTTTTATAAATTCACCTAATGTTACATCAGACCAATTTTGTGGTATTAATATTTCTTTCTTCATTAACATAATATATATCCATTTAATTATTGTTTATATAATGTTTAAGCATAAAAAAACCACTTAAATTAAAGTGGTTTTTATTTTCTTTTATTTATAAACTATTAGTTTACTTATTATCATTATTTTAAACTAACTATAACACAATCTAAATTGAATTTTTCTTTCTTTTTTGTTGATATTCTCTTTGTTGTTTTAATACAGCTTCTTTATTTAACTCATAATATATCATAGCTTTTTTATTAGATATCTCTTTATTTTTAATATAATATTCTTTTTGTTGTTCGTTCATACAAGTTTTACATCTTGGTCTAAAACCATCACCTTTCTTATGATATTCACTAACATCTTTAACCATTAAACATTTTTTACATTTCTTTTCCATAATAATTTGTTTTTTATATTATATAAACAAAAACAAGATAAGTTTAAAATGCTCTTGTGAAATTACCTTGTTGATATTCGAATATCATTTTATATGCTAAACTATCCGCTAAATCTGGTGAGTGACCCAATATCTTTTTTTGGTCGTCTTTACTATTTATACTCATTTTACTTTCACTATGTCCTCTTGTTTTACGTTTAATAGATAAAAGTTCAGCTTCTATTTCTTTCTTAAACTTATTGGTTTTAATCTTAATCTTACCATCTCTAATTAACTCACCTAACTTATAATATAATTGTGATTTAAGGTTTATATAGTTTTCCTTTTTAAGTGGCTTACCATTGTTTATAATAGGTCTAGCAGTTCTTAAATATTGTTTAATATATTGTCCTACTCCATCTGAATCATAACTTATATTTCTAGTTTGAACTTCATATTGTTGTGCTGTTAATTTAATGGTGTTTAACACATTTTCTTCTGATTTAACTTTAATTATATCAATAACATCATTTCCTTCCCATACAATAAGTATACACCCATCGTTTTTAAAGGCAATATCAGCACTAATATATCTTGTAGAATTAATATTATGGTCTATAGATAAATCATACATTTCTAATATATCATCAGATGACACTAAACCATCAGGGTCGTCTTGTGATTCCCAGTTACCAAAAAGTAATCTACTAACCTCAGATGGTGATAAAGTTCTTTTAAGGTTCTCTATATATGATTCACTTAAATATGGATTATCAAGTCCTGTAGCATTTACGAACTTTCTATATTTAGGCATTCGTTTTTCTTTATTGGCTAAATAATATTCATCATATAAAAAGTTTCTTGATGGATTACAAGTCATTATTAATAAAGGTTTTAATTTATAATTTTCATTTCTCCATCTTCCTATTCTTGATTGTAATATTTCTTTACCAGTAGATGACGTTTCACCTGCTTCATCAATAACGGCAAAAGTTAATAATAAACCACCTAAACGAGTATAATTAGGGTCTGATGGTATATGTCTTAATTCTTGAAAAACTATCTCAGAACCATTATAAAAGGTAATTTTACCATCAATAGGATTATACTTATAATGTTCATCTTTCTTTAAATTAAAATTAGGAAATACTTCACTTAATAATGTTACTACTGTTGTTTTCTTTAAAGTCGTTAATTCATTTCTACATAAACCTACTCTTATACCTTCATATTGAAGACACTTAATTGTCATTAAAGCACTAATTAAATATGTTTTAGAAGCACCAACACCACCACCGAAAAGTATCTCAGTGGTTTTTTCATCTTCGAACAATTTAAAGACTTCGTGTTGTTTCTTTGTAGGTTTAAAGTTTATTACCATTATTGTATTTCAATATTATTATCTTCCCATTCTTGAATATACACACTGAACTTATCAATAAGATTTTGTATATCAATAAACTTTGGACTTTCATCTTTAAATGATTCTAATTGTTTAACATATTTTTTACAGTTATTATATTCATTCTCATTTTCTAATGTTTTTAGTTTCATTCCCATTTTATATTATTTATTTTTTTATATTTCAATATCACAATTACATTGACCATCTTGGCAATCAGGACAACCACCTTTAAATTTATCTTCTATGATATCATCAGGGTTAATATAATTTATTGTTATACCTTTATGTTCTATTTCTGATTTCTCAGGTGCATAAGAACCCGTAACCCTAGCCAGTTGGTCTAAAGCTTTTAAAGCTGTTGGGTATTGTTTTAAATCTTTTGTTAAATACAATATCTCTTTTAATTCGTTTAATATCTTTTCTCTGTTCATAATTATTTTTTTATCCATTTTTTTATCTAACTCTTTATTCTTTCTATTTAGTTCATATACTACATAAGGGTGTCTAACCAATAAATATCCATTTCGTTTATTGGTGGCGTTTATATTGCCTGGGTATACTTTCTTATAAGCCTCAGTTACATTACAACATAACATATATTGTTTTACAAATCTGTCATATTTCATTTTTTGACTTTTTGATTTTAAACCAAATCTATTTAATAAAGGGTCTTTACTTCTCATTCACCTTTTACTATTTTTATAGCTTTATTAATATACATATAAGGTAACATAAATGGTAAAGTCAATGGTGTTATTATTAAAAACAATAAAACCTTAACTAATCTTTTTCTAAATATAATTTTTTTCATAATATCTTTTTACTTTTTTAAATATACCTCTTATTACAGAAGGACATTTACTACAATGATTTTGATTTGATTTTGATATAATCTTATACACATCATATAATCTTGTTATCCTATCTTTACTCATAGTTGTCCAAGTGACTATTTCTTTTAATTCTATTTCTAATTCATCTTTCATAGTTCAATATCTGTTTTTATTAAGTGTTTATCCAATAAGTAAAACAACATACTTATAAACCCTGATAAACATATATCACCAGTCATTATTAAAGTGACCCAAAACGAGGTACACATCATACAACTTAATATCTTCTTTGGTATTAATATTATTGTCTTAGGTCTTTTTAAAATATGATTAAACTCTTCAATAAAATCATTATAATGGATTAGTAACCAAGTTATACCTATTATATCAATTATCATCATATGTATTATAAATATATATTTTTTTATTTATGTTTTTTATATCTTCTTTAAAAACCTTTAATATCCTATCTTTACTTTTTTGAATATTATTATAAATGCTAGTGACAGGTATATCTAAAATTGAAGCTACATCTCTATAGGTGTTTTTTTCATTAAAGTACATTTCGAATATACCTTTTTCATAAAAAGACTTAGGGTTGTTTTTTAGTTCAATATTAAAATATTTTTTTATATCTTTTAATAATTTTATATAATCACTTTCTATCTCTTCTAATAGAATATATTTATCTTTTGTATCTAAACTACCTATTTCATATTTAACCTCGTCATAATCAATACCAATAGGTTTTCTATACGTATAGTAATATCTTGAATTCTTTGACTTTAAATTGTTTTTAATGATGATATAAACATATCTCATCATTTCATTATTCTTTTCTGTTGTTCTTTCTAATATCTGATTTAGTTTAACTTCATCTTTACTAGACATTATAAGAAATAAATCTTGATAAAAATCATCCGCGTCTCGTCTATTAGGTATCATAGTATAAATAAACTTATTCATTAACTCATCTTTATTATTAATCAACCATTGGTATATTTTATCCATTAATTAAACTATTTTTTTACCATCTTTTATTTTAAAATGAACCAATATTTTATCTACATAATAATTATTACCATCAGTAGCTGTATGTTTAGGACATTTTTTAACAGAGGTTGTTGTTGGTGTTTTATCTAAATCGAATAAATACATACTATTAGTAAATCTAACTAAGAACCCTACTCTTATTTTTAAATCAGAGGTCTTTATCTTTTCAGCTTCTTTAACACTCTCATATATCTTATCTATCTTTATCTGTTCTAATATTGTATCAGGGTAGGTATCATCTCTTACAGCTCTTGTTTTAACCTCACAAAAGTAAATATACTTTGTTGTTGTGAATATAAAATCATAAGGACTATACCCTTCATTAAATATCTTTCTTACTTTAATTTTACTACTCGTACTTAATTCGAATAATTTAATTGTTTCTGTTTCTTTGTTTATATGTTGTTTAAAATCCATAATTTTTTATTTTTTTATATGACATTATGTCAGTATTATAAAAAACTATGTTATTTATTTTTTTCTTTTGATAATATTTCTTGTATCTTATCTTTTAATATTTCTTGATTTAAACTTACTTTATTTGGGTTTTTGATTTTATCTTTTGTTATTTTATCTGATAATTTTAATATTTCTGTAAATTTTTTCATAATAATTTAAACTTTTTTATATACTATATATTAAAGTTTAAAACCCATTTTTCTTATTATGCCATTTTATATTATTTTTTTTATAACTTCTTTTATTATATCCTTTCTTCTTTCTTTTTGATAAAAATTATTTAAGACTTTAATATCATTTTCATTAAAGGTGTGTATAATATCAACGTTATTATAAAAGTAATCTTTTAGTTCTTCAATATAATTATCGAATCTACTCCAATAATATTCAGAAAATGATATAGACGAATCTGTAATCTCATCATCCCAATATTTAAAACATTCTAAATCTAATATTTCTTTTAAGTCTGATTCACCATATATTGTATATAAAACATAATCAGTATATATACTTAAACTTTTAAATCTTTCTTCTGTATAATCATCTGCTTTTACTTTGTCTAATTTATGACTTATAATTAAACATATTTTTTCATATAATAACTCTTTCATAATTTATAATATTTTTTTTTCAAATTTCATATTAGGGTATTTATCTTGAATATACTTTAAAACTGATTCTCCGTCTTCTGGTTTAACTAAAACCGAGTCGTGTATAGTTAAGGCCCAATTCGTTGGTATATTGTTTAAGATATCATCTATCCACATTTTAGATTCTTTTCTTTGTAATAAAGAAGCTACATCTTTATAACTACCTGTTTTATATTTCTTAATGAAATTACTAACTGTAGGAAATAATTTATTGATATTAAAATCAGGTACATATCCTTTACTATTAATCCAAAACATAAATAATTCTTTTGCTTCATCTCTACTATCTATATTTAAATTATAAACTAATTCTTTATAAAAATCTTTATTGTTTTCAAATATATCATAATATTTATCATCTACTATATTATTTTCTTTTAAATAATTATATAATAATCTAGGTTGTGAGGTAACTGCATCTATACAACAATAACCTTTAAAATCTTTTTTATAATTTCTTATACCACTATGGTGTAATCTTCTACCAAATGAATCTCTTTTAATATTAATATCTTCATATCCATAATCTAATAAACTTGTTTTTGTAATATCATACCATCTTTCTGATTTATGACATACCATATCTACATCTATTTTTCTACCCGAATATTGATTAACCAAAAACTTATATTTCATACACACACCTCTTTCTGTATTATAATACTTTTTTGTTACATTATTAAATATATCATTGGGGTCTTCTACCATTCTTTCATAATACTTAATTAGATTTTTATCAATAAAATATTTAATTATTTTATTATATCTACTGTTTATTGTTTGTAGGTAACTTGATGGTACTGAAAAATATCCGTGCTTATTAGATAAATAACTTTTGTGGTATAAAGCAGCATATACTTTTATAGAGTTTTTCTTTACTGTTTTGTTAAAAGGCATTTCGTTAATTGCTTTTTCAAATTCTATAGGTATGTTAATTTCCATATTAAATAAGTGTTTTTTAAAAAGTGCTTTTTTAAAGTATATTTAATATATAATATAATATATATATATATCATTATTACTGTTTGGCACTTTTGGTAATTTTTATACTATATATATTAAATTAATTTTACCCCTTTACTCACTTTTGTATATTTTTTTCACTTTTTTTTAAAAAAACATACAATTATTATAAAAAGTGCAGAACAGTATATATGATATGATATAATAATTTATATAATTATATT
>OCVQ010000826.1_pt1 | contig 26330 bp, 24 predicted proteins | sample 1539061 | NCBI WGS metagenome assembly OCVQ01 (sample SAMEA3355526, study PRJEB22509) | marine metagenome | biome: marine; feature: river plume; material: water | place: USA | collected 2010-08-08 | depth 0.5 m | reverse complement strand
TTGCTAGAACGGTTGAGAACTATGAAAGCAGGGTTAAGTCAGGAAGTAACCCTTACGATTATCAGATTCCCAAAGCTAGTGAAATAAAAAAAATAAGAGATTTTGGATTGGAGTCTAGTAAGTCAACAGGTATTGGTTCTGCTGTAGCTAAAAGCCCATTGAAAGCAGCTGGCGCTTACTTTGAGATGAATAAAGTTTTGAAGAATTATCCTAACTTAGAAAAGATAAAAAAGAAACAAGAAAAAAGAATTAAATGAGCAACGACAAAAAACCGTTTAAGGATACAGGACTAGGCAAGATACTATTAAGTGTTATCCCTGGATTTGTTAAAGGTGCTAGCAAGGTTCTTCCTGATAGCGGGGTTTTAGGTGTAATTAAGAATTTAATTGACACTGACCCTGATATGAGTGACGAGGAAAAAGCTCAGGCTCATGATCAGTTAGTTGAACTATATAGACTAGAAGTAGAAGATAGGGACTCTGCTAGAAAAAGAGAGGCTGCAATAGTTTCTTCCGGAGGCAAGGACTGGATGATGTCTTTGACGGGTATTGTAGGATTGACTGCCTTTGCATTCTTAGTGTATACTGTTGTAACCACAAATGTTCCTGAGAGCAATAAAGAAATATTTATTCACATGATTGGAATCGTAGAAGGTGTAGCGCTAAGTATTTTTGGGTACTATTTTGGAAGTGCAGTTAAGAAAGATAATAAGGCTTAAAACTCTTTATGTCATTGAATTTTATAAGAAGCTTTAGGATTTCCCTAAGGCTTTTTGCTTAGTAATATTTTTGTAAATTTGCATCAAAGATTAATCAATGGGAAAAATAAACTCTTATCCTGTAGACAATAACATTACAGATAATGACGTATGGATAGGGTCTGACGGTGATAACTCGCTTATCACTAAAAACTTTACCGCAGCCGGTATGGCTAAATATATAAATGAGTCGGGTCTTATAGATGTTGATAAGAGGTTTGTTTATAATCAGAACGTCGCTTCTGCTATTTGGAATATCGAACACAACTTAAACAAGTTCCCATCTGTAACTGTATCTGATTCAGCTGGAACAATAGTTATAGGAGAAATAAAACACAATAACAAAAATAACTTAACACTAACATTTTCTGCTGCATTTTCCGGTGTGGCATACTTAAACTAGAATTATGGCACAGAAATTTTTAACTAGCATTGACTTATCACAGAATGAGTTACAGAATGCAAGGATTCAAAACCTAGCTACAGCGCCAGCTAGCCCTGTTGCGGGTCAAATTTATTTTAACACATCAGACAGCACTTTTAAGTACTTTGATGGCGCCGAATGGATCACTGTTCAGGATGGTGATATTACTAGCGTTATTGCTGGAAATGGACTTATCGGTGGCGGAACCTCAGGTGACGTTACACTAGATGTTAGTGTTGACAATTCAACTATTGAACTAAGTGGAGATGCTTTAAGAGTAAAAGCTTCTGGTATTACAGCCAACGAGCTTAACGCTACAGGTGTAACTGCTGCAACTTACGGTTCAACTACTGAGATCCCTGTTGTTACAATAGACGCTAATGGTCGTATTACTTCTGCTTCTACAGCGGCTGTAAGTTCTGACCTTAGTATTGCTGGAGACGCTGGGACTGACACGGTAAGCTTACTTACTGATACTTTAACAGTATCTGGAACAGCTAACGAGATTGAGACAGCAGTAACTGACAACACTATTACTATTGGATTACCTGACGATGTTACTATTGGAAACAACTTAACGGTTAGCGGTAACTTAACAGTAAGTGGAACTCAAACTGTAGTTAACACTGAGACGATTCTTTTAGCTGACAATATTATTACTTTAAATAGTAATGAGGTTGGTGCGCCATCTCAGAACGCAGGTATTGAAGTAGAGAGAGGAACTACAGACAATGTATCTCTTATCTGGAATGAAACTACTGACAAGTGGCAAATTGAAATTGCCCCTGGAACTGTTCAAAACATTGCTACGGAAGATTTTGTAAATGTATCTGTTTCTAATAACAGTTATGCCGTTACAATCGCTGACACAGCAACAATAACACACGGGTTAAATACAAAAGATGTAATTATCCAATTATATGATACAGTAACAAATGAGACTGTATTTTCTGATGTAGTAAGAGCTTCTGTTAACACAGCAGTGGTTACATTTGCATCAACGCCTACTAATGCTATCAGAGTGTTGGTTACTAAGATTGGATAATAAATAACAAATTGCATGGCAGTTAAGTTTAAGAATTCTATTAATATTAATGACCAGTATACCCTCCCTAATGTGGTGGGTACAACTGGTCAATACTTAAAAGTAAATGACGCTGCCACAGGTGAATTAGTATTTGCTGATTTAGGACAAGCGGCTGAAGTAAGCGTTATATCTTATGAAGTAAGAAACGAAACAGGTACTAGTATTCCAATTGGAAGTGCTGTTTATATTTCAGGCGGAGAGGGATCTAGTGGTCATGTACTAGTTGATTTAGCTACGGCTGTTACAGAATCTGGATCATCAAAAACATTTGGTATAACAGCTGAAACTATTGCAAACAATTCTAATGGTAAGGTTGTACTAGAGGGTATTATAGAAGGAATAGACACTAGCGGTTTTACTGCTGGTGGAACACTTTGGTTAGGTGACACACCTGGATCAATACAAGCTGCTCCTCCTCCATCAACTCCTAGTCACGCTGTTTTTGTTGGGTACGCTGTTAGGATACAACAGAATAATGGTTCTTTATTTGTAAAGATTCAAAACGGTTACGAGTTAGAGGAGTTGCACGATGTATTAATAGACAATGTTCAGAACGGGCAAGGTCTAGTATGGGATGCTGCTAACAGTTATTGGAAGAACGCAGACTTAGCTTCTGGCGGTGGAGGATCAAGTACGCTAACTGTAGAAAAGAATGAGTACACTGGAGACGGAACAACTGTTGACTTTACATTATCATCACCGGTACAAACCGAAAGTCAAACACAAGTATACATAGACGGGGTATATCAGTCTAAAGCAAACTACACTACTTCTGGTAGTGTTATTACGTTTAGCGAGGCTCCTGATTCAGGAACAGACATAGAGGTAATACATTTACTGTCTGTCTCAGCGGTTGTTTACACAGACGCATTTATAGGAGACGGCTCTACAAGCGAATACACACTCTCTAACGCAATTATAGCAGAAAACAATACTCAAGTATACTTTGACGGTGTTTATCAATCTAAGGCTAACTATAGTACTTCTGGAAGCGTTATAACATTCACGGAGAATGTACCTGCTGGGGTAGCAATAGAGGTTGTTCACTTGAAGGCGGTAGACTTAGCGTCTTTAAATAGCAATCAATTTACTGGAACAGGGAGTCAGACAGACTTTACAATGGGTCAGTCTATAGACAGTAAGGATAAGGCGTTTGTATTTATACAAGGGGTTTATCAAGAGAAATCTACTTACACTATAGATGGGACTACACTTAGTTTTAGTACACCTCCTCAGAATGGATATACAATAGAAGTTGTTACTTTTGCAAGTGTAGCGCTTGGAGGTGGCGGCGGATCAGATAGAAAATTAGCCGTATACGGATTAGTAGGATTAACAGAAACATATTACTCAACAATATTATCATAAACAACAAGAAATGGCAACATTAGCATCATTAACCACATCAGTAATTAATTACTTAGACGCCAAGATAACGGCGGCTACAGCTACATCGGAAGATATAGTACTTCAGTCTAAGGCTCTACAGCAGCTCGGAGACGCTCAAGATTTGTTAAATGCGGTATCTTTAGATCTTCCAGCTGACACGGTTGATTTTTCTGCGGGTCAAGTATTTACCAAAACACTTGGGGCTAATACGACCTTAACATTTACTAACTTTAATATTGGAGAGGTTAAAGACCTTGTGATTACAGGGGATTATACTTTAACACTCCCTGTTGCTGCTAATATTGTGTTTGGACAGTATGATGGAACTAAAACAAACTTAATTCAAGTACTGTGTACAGCTTCATCTCCAGCCCAGTTTTGGGTTAGTATAAATCAACCAATAGTATAATGGCATACAATAAAAAATTATTATACGTTTCAGAGGCGCCGTCTTGGATAACCGAGGCCGGGTCTCTTGGCACTTTTATTCATGCTGGAAATCCTATATCTAATATAAACCTTTCTGCGGCTGAGTTTTTTAATGATGTTATAACATATTCTGTTACATCTGGTTCATTGCCAACTGGGTTGTCATTAAATAGCTCTACAGGTGTTATATCTGGAACTTTGACTGGATACTCCGCTACTGTGACGGTTGATTTTTCAATAACAGCTACGGATTCTGAAGGGGAATCTAATGAAAGAGATTTTAGTTTGAATGTTTTGGTGGAATATCAAATAGATTACCTAGTGGTTGCCGGCGGCGGTGGCGGCGGTGGCCAAACCGGCGGTGGCGGTGGCGCAGGGGGGTACTTAGAGTCAAATTTTGTTACACCTAGAAACACCTCTTATAGTATAATTGTAGGAGCTGGAGGAGCAAGATGCCCTGCTGGGGTAGGTGAGCCTTCGATAGTTGGCACAAATGGAGGTAACTCATCATTAATAGGGAGCTCCTTAAATATCACTTCAATTGGTGGTGGTAGGGGAGGATCTTATCAAGGATCTAGAATAGATTCTTTGTCTTCTGGATCGAACGGAGGTTCTGGTGGAGGAGGAGCTGCATTATCTAGTGGTTTAGCTGGGACTGGAGGAGTAGGGACTTCTGGTCAAGGAAATAATGGCGCAGCAGGTAGGACTAATTACACTGCGCAACCGTTTTTTGGCGGAGGCGGCGGTGGAGCAGGGGCTGTAGGAACAACTAACCTTGGAACAAAAGGCGGCGATGGAGGAAATGGACTACAGTCTTCTATTACAGGAACACCTACTTATTACGCTGGCGGTGGCGGAGGTTGTGGTACTGGATATCCAGGATACACCACTCCGGGTAACGGAGGGCTTGGTGGAGGCGCTACTGGAGGTAATGACGCTACTCCGGCTTTAAATGCCACAGCAAACACCGGCGGTGGCGGTGGCGGCGGTAGAGACTATGGAACAGTGGCCGGTGGGGCTTCAGACGGCGGCTCAGGTGTAGTAATCCTGCGTATGCCTACTGTCAACTATTCAGGGACTACAACAGGCTCACCAACTGTAACTACCTATGGTACAGATACAATATTAAAATACACTGGAAGTGGAACATATACATCTTAAGACATGGCACACTTTGCAAAATTAAATAACGAAAATATAGTAGAGCAAGTAATTGTTGTTGCTAATGATGTCTTGCTAGATGAGAACGGTGTTGAGGTAGAGAAGCTAGGTTTAGACTTATGCAGATACCTATCCAACTGGGACAACTGGAAACAGACATCTTACAACGGAACCTTCAGAGGCAAGTTTGCAGCTGTTGGAGATTTTTACGATACATCTAAAGACGAATTCATAGCACATGGCTCAAACTAAAGTAAAAGACGGATTATTAAACTTCCCAGACAGGGATGACTTTATACAGTTACCCAGTGGAACAACTGCACAGAGGCCATCAAGTCCAGAGCAAGGCTATTCTAGGTATAACACTACTGATAAGAAGCTAGAGTTTTGGAATGGTACTGTATGGCAGCAACTCCCAGGGGTTGTAGCACCTATAATTACGTCTTTATCTTACCCAGGTGATGACTTAGCTGCTGATCCTGCTGGAGGTCAAACAATAACAATAAATGGTTCTGATTTTAAGACCGGAGCTACGGTTACAGTTGGGAGCACAACACCTTCTGTAATTACTTTTGTTTCTGCTACTCAGATTACTTTTGAGGCACCTGCTAAGGCTGCTGGTGATTACGATGTAGTTGTAACAAATGTAGACGGAGGTAATGCTACATCTGTAGATGGAATGTCTTACAACGGTGTTCCTTCATGGACAACAGCCGCTGGAAATTTAGGTACATTCCCCGCTGGTTCAACAATCCCAACAATTACTTTAGTGGCTACAGAGCCAGATAGCGGAACAATAAGCTACAGTGTCACTACGGGTTCTTTACCTACAGGTTTAACACTTACAGGGGCTGATATAGATGGAAGTGTTCCTACGCCTGCCGGAGAGACTACATACAACTTTAGCGTTACGGCAAGTGATGACGAGAATCAATCTACCGAAAGAGCGTTTAATATAGTTGTTTACTTACAGGTTACAAACATAGTAAATAATCACGATCCATTTGGAGATTCAAGTGGCCTTGCTTTATATAAATTAAATGGAGATGCTAATGATGTAAGTGGGAACTATAGTTTTTCAACAGCTTCTAACGTTTCTTATCCAAGTGGAGTTTTTAATCAAAGTTTAGATTTACTTTCAAGCACTTCTTATGCCAGCGGAACTGGTCTTACTTCTACATTTCCTTTAACTTTTTCTTTTTGGGTAAAGCCAGATGCTTCGAATCTGCCTGTTGGATTGCTTATCAATAAAAGAACAACTGCTACTAACGGATATTCTATTACAGGAACTGGTACTGATAACTCAATGGGGTTTTTAAATAATGGCGGTTATGCTGGTGGGAATGGAATTGCTAACAATTTAGAAACAGGTACTTGGAATCATATAGTAGTTATAATGAATACAAGTGGTTGGGAATCTTATGTAAATGGAAGTTATTATAATAAGTATTCAGGAACTTTAAATAACACTTCTAATGAAATTACATTAGGAAAATCCTCAAGCATAGGAAACTGGGTTGGCAGTACTTGGGGGCTTGACCAATTTCGTGTACTTAATAGAGAACTAACCCCTTTAGAAGTACAGTCTTTATACCAAGAAAGAGTAGTTCTTTGCGGTGGTCAGGCAGAAACAGTTGACATATTAGGAGACAACAGCTGTATAGCTTTATATCCTTTAGATGGTAATGCTAATGATTTAAGCGGTAATTACAGTGGAACGCCTACTAATGTTTCTTATGGCGTAGGAGAGTTTGATTTGGCAGGGGTGTTTAATGGTACTAGTAGTTATGTTGGAATGGCTACTAATTCTTTAAATAGTTTTACGTCTTATACGGCAAGCTTTTGGATTTATGACACTGGAACTGCTGCTGGAGGTAGAACAATAATTTCTAATTATGGATATACGGCAGCTTCTAACGTAGAAAAAGGTTGGATTATTATGCGTAATGGAACTAAATTAAGAGTAATTAATTCCACAACAGGATTAAGCTCAAGTTATTACTCAACTAACAACATACCATTTAATCAATGGGTAAATATTGTAGTTTCTAACACACAATCTGAAATAAAAATATATTTTAATGGCGCTTTAGATTCTACTCATACAACGATTGGATTTCTAAACGATGCTTCTTGGCCAATGCGACCAGCCATTGGTGTTTATAGGTATGACACAACAGAGCAAAGAAACGGATACTTCAGCGGCTCAATAGACCAAGTTAGAATCTTTAACAAAGCCTTATCTTCAAGTGAGGTAACTACATTGTACAATGAAACTGCTTGTACTAAAGCTGCTTGTACAGGTACTACAAACACATTAGATATATTAGGAGATGGTAGTTGTATTGCTACTTATACTTTAGACGGTACACCAGCAGATTTAAGTGGTAACTATAACGGAGTACAAACAGATGTTACTTATCCACAAGGGTATTTTGACTTAGGAGGTGCTTTTAATGGGAGTACAAGTGAAATAACAAATAGTGGAACTGTTAATGTAGACCTTGATTTTTCTGTATCATTGTGGTTTAATAATCAAGGGGCTGGTACTCATAACGCTCAAATTTTATGGAACGGTAAAGATAGAGATAATTCATTGCAATTAAATTATAGTACTAATACTGTTGTGTTTTTTTTATATGATGGAACTTTAAGAGATGTAGTAACGCCTACTATTTCTTCTGGTTGGAACAATGTGGTTGCAACAAGAAGCAAAACTTCTGGATTAAAAATTTATTTGAACGGGAGTTTACAAGACACAAATTCATTTACTGGTAATGCAAGCACTTTAACTGCGACAGAAACAATAGGTAATTTAGGCAGGGCTGGTATTAATAGATTTTTCAACGGCTCAATAGACCAAGTAAGAATATTCAACAAAGCACTATCCGCAGGAGAGGTAACAACATTATATAACGAAACAGCTTGTAATTAAAACATAAACAATGGCAATAACGAAAGTATCAAACAGTGTATTAAACCTATCAGGGAACACCGATGCGGTGGGATTACCTAAGGGTACAGAAGCACAGAGACCTACGCCTGTAGCGGGTATGCTTAGGTTTAACACAGAAACAAGTGGATTCGAAGGCTACGATGGTACCGAGTGGGGTGCTATTGGAGGCACAGGGTCTACGTTGGTTCAAGATGAATTTGCTGGAGACGGAACAACAGTAGCCTTTACTTTATCTGTAGCTGTTATTGCAGAGATATTCACAAGCGTATACATAAGCGGTGTTTATCAAGAAAAGAACGCTTACAGCATTTCAGGAACAACAATCACATTTAGTGTAGCTCCTCCAAATGGATCAAGCATAGAGGTTATAACAATAGATAATATTGCTGTAACAGCCATTGTAACTTCTGTAGACGGACAAACAGGTAATGTAAGCACTAACTATGACGCTCAAGTAATATCTACAAGCACAAACGCTCTTAAAAACACAATATATGTTTTAACTGCTGATTTAACATTAACTTTGCCAGCATCACCTCTTGCGGGAGACTCTGTTAAGATAAGCAATCAATCCGAAGTAGCAACTTGTATTATAGCTAGAAACGGAAGCAACATCATGGGGATAGCTAGTGATTTAACTTTAGATGATCCAGCAAAAAACTTTGAACTAATTTTCACTAATGCAGCAAAAGGCTGGGTAATAATATAAGATATGAGTAATTTAACAGATTTTTTTCCATCGGGCGGTGGAGGTTTAACCCCTAAGTTTGAAGAATTTAATGCTTCAGGAACTTTTACACCATCTCAAGCGTTAATAGATGCGGGTGGTTATATAGAAGTGTTTTTGGTTGGAGGCGGTGCTGGGCCTGGAAATGGCACTGCAAAAGGATCCACAGGTGGAGAAGCTTTAATAAAAAAAATGTATCTTTCGAATACGAACGGATGTGCTGTTACAATAGGTGCTGGTGGTGGTTCTGGAGCTACTTCTGGGGCTGGAGGTTCTAGTAGTTTTGACGCGTCATCTTCTGGATCTATTCTTTTGACTGCTATTGGAGGAATAGTTGATGGTAATCAGGCAAACATGATAAGCCCCAGTTGGGGTGCTTTTGGGCAACAGCAAGACAGAACTTCGGTAGCGGGCCCTGGAGTTTTTGGATATGGGGCCGGAGCCAAGGGATACTATAACGAATCTGGTGGAGTTTCATCTCCAAAACCTAACTCTGGACAAGGAGCACCCTATTACGGAACAGGCGGTTCAGGTTATTGTTTAATTAAATGGTACGAATAAAAATGGAGAACTTAATAGCTATAATAAAAGAAGGTAAAGTATATAATATAATAGTAGCCTCAGATGAGTTTGCTGCAACTTTACAAGAAGAAACAGTTAATGTAACAGGGCAAGAAGTTGGTATTGGGCACACATACGCTAATGGCGTATTCTCTGCTCCTGTAAAAACATTAGAAGAAAAAACTGCTGAAGAAAAAGAGTGGAGAGATATGGAACTTAAAGCAAGTGATTTTATCGTGCCATTAACTGACCATCCGCAGCATGCTGCTTATATGACATACAGACAAGAGCTAAGGGATTACCCTGCTCAAGAAGATTTTCCAAACGGTACTAGACCAGTAAAACCTTAATATATGGCACTGACAAAGTTAATAAATGAAATGATTGCTGATGATCAAATATCATTTTCTAAAATATCCAACGAGTTTAAAACAAGTATTGTAATGCCTTCAGTTACTGGTCCTTTAGTAGATTTATACCCGGGGCAGTCTATAGATGTTGATTATTTTTATGGCACAACTAATGGCTCGGGTATTGAGATACGGTTTATAGGTGGTTTTGACCCTAATATAGCCGTAAATCAATTAGCTGGAGCGACATTTACATTTACAGGAGCAAATATTGGTTCAATTGTAGCAGGCAGTTATATAATCGGCTCTAATGGAGCATCTTTTAGTTCTGGTGATTTTTATGTAGAGATTGTATTAAACCCAACGCAGCAAACAAACACTGATGACGATGTTGGTTCAGCGCAAGCGGCTACTATACTACAAGCTTCTTCTGTTCCAACCGTAGATTTTAGTTCAGCTCAGGTGTTTACAAAAACACTCACCGCAAATGAAAATATAGCTTTTACGAATTACACTATAGGAGCTGTTAAAGATTTAATAATAACTGGTGATTTTACACTAGGATTTACAACAGGAACTGTAAATATAGCCGCTGGAACTTACGATGGCACAGTATCTAATCTAATACAAGTAATCTGTGTGGACGATTCTAATACCACTCCTAATCCAACATTTTGGGTAACAATTTCACAACCTCAAGTATAATATATGAAAGCAATAAAAATAAACGGAGAAATAAAAATATTTAGTAGAGTTCCTAAAAACTGGACGGACATTAATGGTACGTATCTTAATATTGGAGATGGATATGCTATTGGGTTTAAAAATGTTGTTACTCCTGAGTATAATCATTTAACTGAAGAGCTTTCTGAAATTAAACTTATTGATCGCGTATATACGTACGATGTAATTGAAAAACCTATCAAAGAAACACTTGCTGAACTAAAAGAGCAAAAAATTGCTGATTTGAAATTAGTTATTGGAAGTAAGCTATCTGTAACAGATTGGTACATTGTAAGAAATGCTGACACAGGAGAAGAAGTCCCTCAGGCAATTAAAGAAGAAAGACTGGTATTAAGATCGCAAGGTGATTTAATAGAATCTGAAATAAACGCTTTAACAACTAAAAAATCGGTTGTGTTGTTTGAAATAAACATATAAATATGGCTCTTGGAAAAAGATTAATAGATACAAGTGCAGGAATCGCATATTTAAACTATAGGTTTGAACTTTACACGGCAGATGCCAATAAATCTTCGGGAGGTCTTAGGCTTGTTTTATCACAATGGAATGGTGCAAGTTGGGATGAATTTCATAACGTAAGGTATGGCTCGCCTTATGATGGAATACAATATTATACTCCTTGTGTTGCAGTACCCGAAGGGGAACTTGTTAAAGCAACATTTACGAGGGAAGGTTTAGCAGGAGGGCATTTTTTTGTCCTTAATAATAGAAGAGTATCTGATTTAGAATCAGCGGGATGTTTTTCTCAGTATGGGGCTTATGGCTCTACTTGTGGTTCATATACCGCAGAAGCTACTTTTTATGTAACTACCCCCGCAGGAACACAAACCTATTCTCCTTGCCCTCCATTATAACTAAATAAAGGGGGTGTAAAAGCCCCTAATTATAAAAATCATTATCTTTACGGTAATTAAATTAAATACAATGAGTTACATTAGAAAGATTAGTGTAGGTTCTGATTATAAGAACGCTATGCACTACATAGTTGGCAATACAGCTATGGGTGGCTCTCATACGATACACGAGATAGTAAAGGATGACGATGGCTACGCAATATGGGTTATAAACGATAATGGAGAGGCTTTTCAATGGAAGTTTTTTGACAGGCTTCCATGTGTAATTGAGTACGACATAAACCTTATCTAATGAGACCTAGATACGGATACCTTATAGAGCCTCTAGGAGGCGAATACAACAATACAAAGAATGTAGGAGGAGTGGACCTTGTAGTTAATACAACTATCGAGGATGCTTCTTTTGTAAATCGTATTGGTGTTGTAAAAGGACTCCCTATTGAGAACAAGGATATTCGAATTGGCGACTTAGTGGTTGTGCATCACAACGTATTTAGGATATACTTAAACGCTAAGGGTAAAAAAACTAAAAGCAATGAGTATTTTAGGGATGGTTTGTATATAGTAAACCCTGATAGGGTATTTTTTTATAAAAGAAAAGATGATTGGAAACCTGTTAAGGAATATTGCTTTATCTCTCCTGTTGACTACAATGAAAATTCACTACTTCTTCACAATGAGAAGGAAGAAAGACATGTGGGAACTGTAGAGGTTTCTAATGAGTACCTTGAGTCTGTGGGAATAAACAAGGGTGACACTGTGGGTTTTACAAAAAACAGTGAGTATAAGTTTGAGATAGACGGAAAGGCAATGTACAGAATGCAAAATCAAGACATATGCTTAACAATCCCAACGATAGAATAGCTAGAATCATTAAGGCAGGAGAACGTGCCGTAGAAGAGCTTATAAAGGTTCTTCACAGCGAGATCATAACAGACGACCCTGATAAGGATGTGGCTGCTGATAGGTTAAAGAATGCTGCCGCCACTAAAAAGATGGCGTTAAATGATGCGTTCGACATGCTGACTAGAATAGAATTAGAGAGGGCCAAGTTAGAAGGGTCTGACGAACCAGAAGAAAAACAATTCCAAAGCTTTGCTGAACGAAGAGGAAGAAAATCTTAGGCTACTTAATATAGTAGACAGCGGTATACCTAAGCCTATTTTAACCAAAAAGAACAAGAACAAATCTTGGGATAAAGGTTATAATGAGCAGTATGATATTGTCATTATATCTAACAATGGAACGCTAGGTGATGTTGTTGAGGTGCAAAACCTTAGGATAGGACTACCTGAAGTTCCTAGTAATGTGTACAAGAGATCAGGGAAAAAAGATGATCAATACTGGGAAGCTAAACAGTACGACAAAGAGTTAAAAAAAATAAAAACTATCTTTGATTGGAATGGTATGCCTAATTCATTTAAGAATAAATGGGTAGACTATATAGAAGATGAATTTACAAAAAGAGATGAAGGGTTTTGGTTTTATAACAAGGGGATTCCTACTTATATTACTGGCACTCACTACATGTACTTGCAGTGGACCAAGATTGATGTTGGGCAGCCAGACTATAGGGAAGCAAACAGAATATTCTTCATATTCTGGGAAGCTTGCCAGGCCGACGATAGATGCTATGGGATGTGCTACCTTAAAAATAGGAGGTCCGGTTTTAGCTTCATGGCAAGCGGAGCAGCGGTTAATTTGGCAACAATATCTTCGGATGCTAGATTCGGAATACTCTCTAAAACTGGATCTGATGCTAAGAAACTGTTTACAGACAAGGTGGTCCCAATATCAATCAACTATCCCTTTTTCTTCAAGCCGATACAAGACGGAATGGACAGACCAAAGACGGAACTCGCGTACCGTGTCCCCGCCTCCAAGCTTACAAGAAAGTCCATCGTTCAAGCAACCGATACCCAAGATCAATTACAGGGACTTGATACGACCATCGACTGGAAGAACACCGGTGATAACTCCTACGACGGTGAAAAGCTCAGACTTTTAGTACACGACGAATCCGGTAAGTGGTTACCTCCTGATAACATATTAAACAACTGGCGTGTTGTAAAGACAACGCTACGTTTAGGTAGAAGGATTGTAGGTAAGTGTATGATGGGATCTACATCCAACGCACTAGATAAAGGTGGTTCAAACTTCAAGAAACTTTACGAAGACTCTGATGTAATCGAAAGAAACGCAAATGGTCAAACCAAAAGTGGAATGTATTCACTTTTCATACCTATGGAGTGGAACTTTGAGGGTTTTATAGATCAGTACGGTATGCCTGTTTTTAGAAAGAGCGAAGACCCTGTGTTTGATGCAGTAGGCGATGTCATAGGTAATGGTGTTCTTGATTATTGGGAGAACGAAGTAGAATCATTGAAGCAGGACTCAGACGCCCTTAACGAATTCTATAGACAATTCCCTAGGACTGAGTCACACGCATTCAGGGATGAGGCTAACAATAGTTTGTTTAACTTACAGAAGATATACGAACAGATAGATTTTAATGATGGTATTGAGGCGCAAAGGGTTGTACAGAAAGGAAACTTTCACTGGAAGAACGGGCTTAGGGACACTGAGGTTGTTTGGTCGCCAGACAGGAAGGGCAAATTCTTAATCTCATGGATACCGTCTAAGGAACTAAGGAATAACGTAAAAATAGTCAATGGAAGAAAATATCCTGGGAATGATCATATTGGAGCATTTGGATGTGACAGCTACGACATATCCGGAACTGTTGGTGGTGGTGGCTCTAATGGAGCCTTACACGGCGTAACTAAATTTAACATGGACAATGCCCCTAGTAATCAATTCTTTTTAGAGTATATAGCTAGGCCACAAACGGCTGAGCTTTTTTATGAGGACGTACTTATGGCCTTAGTATTTTACGGAATGCCAGTACTAGCGGAGAACAACAAACCTAGACTACTATACCACTTAAAGAATAGAGGCTACAGGAATTTTAGTGTAAATAGGCCTGACAAACACAAGAACGCCTTGTCAAAGGCAGAGAAAGAACTAGGAGGTATACCCTCCTCTACGTCGGTAATATCCATACATGCAGAGGCTATAGAATCATACATAGAAGACAATGTTGGCTTTGGTGAAGACGGCACCGGTAATATGTACTTTTCTAGGACCTTACAGGACTGGGCGAACTACGATATATCTAAAAGAACTAAATACGATGCAACAGTATCATCTGGTTTCGCTATAATGGCGAATCAAAAGTACATGATTAAGCCAGAGAAAAACACTAACGAAATAAATGTTAACTTTGCAAAGTATAATAATAAAGGCTTAGTAAGCAAAATATTACGTTAATAGTATGAATAATTCTTCTGTGAAGAGCAAGACTGGCTTTCCTGACCAATTAGCTCCTGATTTTGAAAAAGAATCTAATGAGTACGGATTAAGAGTAGGAAGGGCTATCGAGTATGAATGGTTCAGAGGTGAAGGTAGAGACTCTAGGTTTTACGACAATAGAGGTGTTTACCACAATCTAAGATTGTACGCAATGGGCGAGCAGTCTACACAGAAATATAAGGATGAATTATCTGTTAACGGAGACATCTCATACTTAAACCTAGACTGGACACCACTACCTATAATACCTAAGTTTGTAGACATCGTTGTTAACGGTATGTCTAACAGGCTTTTTGATGTTAAGGCTAATGCCGTGGATCCAATATCTACAGCTAAGAGATCTGAGTACAAGAATGTTATTCAAACAGAAATGAATAACAAGGAGATCTTTGAAGACATAGGAAATTTAATAGATCAGAACATGTTCTCTATTGCTCCAGACGAGCTACCAGAGAATGACGATGAATTAGATTTGCATATGCAATTAGACTACAAGGATTCAATTGAGATAGCTCAAGAGAAGTCTATAGAGTCTGTATTTAAGATGAATGAATTCTTAAATGTTAAATCAAAAATAGACAAAGACATAACAGAGATAGGTATAGGAGTAGCTAAGCACTCTTTTAATACTAATGAAGGAATAAAAGTAGAGTATGTAGATCCGGCTAATTTTATATGGAGCCCTACGGATGACTCTAACTTTGGTGACTGTTATTATTTTGGTGAGGTTAAGAATGTAAACCTAACAGAATTAAAGAAAATAAATCCAGATCTTACTAAAGAAGATATGGAGAAAATATCTAAGTCAGCGCACAAGTGGGACGAGTATCAGGGTACTAGAGGAGGTTCTAGAAACGATACGTTCGACAAGAACACAGTTACATTATTGTACTTCAGTTACAAGACAGATAAAAATATTGTATACAAGAAGAAAATAACAGGAACTGGCGCTGAAAAAGTAATACAAAGAGATGACTCCTTTAACCCAGATGAAACAGAATTATTCGAAAGATTATCTAGAAGAATAGATGTTTGGTATGAAGGCGTTATGGTTCTCGGAACAGAGTACATACTTAAGTGGAACGTAATGAAGAATATGGTTAGACCAAAGTCAGCCATACAGAAGGTATACGCGCCATTTATAGTATCAGCCCCTAAGATGTATAAGGGTAGGATTGATTCTTTGGTTAAAAGAATGATCCCTTTTGCTGACCAGATACAAATGATACACCTTAAGCTACAACAAATAGCGTCAAGATTAACCCCTGACGGTGTGTTCGTAGATTTAGATGGTATATCATCTATTAACCTAGGTAATGGAATGACTTACGACGCTAGTGAGGTTTTAAATCTTTACTTCCAGACTGGTTCTGTATTAGGTAGGTCACTAAACGAAGAAGGAGAGTTTAATCACGGTAAGATTCCTGTACAGGAGTTAACATCCTCAGGCTCTAATGCCAAGATTAGCTCGCTTATAAATATGTACAACTACAACCTTGGTATGATTAGGTCTGTTACAGGACTTAACGAGGCTAGGGATGGAAGTACACCCGACTCAAACTCACTGGTAGGTATACAGAAGCTAGCTGCGTTGAATTCAAACACAGCAACGAGACACATACTCATGGCAGGTTTATATATAACTCAAAAATTAGCGGAGTGTATAGCCTATAGAATATCAGATGTTTTAGAGTACTCAGACATGACAGAGGACTTTGCTAAGAATATTGGCAAAGAAAGTGTGGAGATACTAAAAGAAATAAAGGAATTACACCTTCATGACTTTGGTATTTTTATAGAAATGCATCCTGACGAAGAAGAGAAGCAAATGCTAGAACAAAACATTCAGGCGTCTCTTGCCGCTCAGAAGATTGACATAGACGATGCCATAGACATTAGGTCTGTTAGAAACTCTAAGATTGCTTCTCAGCTTTTAAAAGTTAGAAAGAGAAGAAAAGAGAAGATGGATCAAAAGAGACAACAAGAGAATATAGCTCTTCAGTCCCAGGCAAACCAAGAGGCCTCTATGACAGCAGAACAAGGAAGGCAACAGACGTTAATGGCTCAAGGAGAGGTAGACGCTAAGCTTGCGCAAATGAAGGCTGAATTTGAGGTTCAGAGAATGCAGATGGAGTTTAACCTAAAGGCTGAGCTCATAAAGCTACAGAAGTCTATGGACAACAATATTAAGCAGTCTGAGATAAATAACATTATAGCCAGGGAGCAATACAAAGAAGACAGGAAGGACAAGAGAACGGCTAAGCAGGCGTCACAGCAATCAAAGATGATACAGCAGAGACAACAAGACTTGAGCCCTATAGACTTTGACGGTCAAGACTCTCTTAGTACAGACATGCTGTAAAAAAATAATAGTATCTTTGCAATTAAATTAAATCAAATCATATGGAAGGAATTACTTTTAGGGAGTTAGACCAAGATGGTAACCCTATAGAGCCTAAACAAACACAAGAAGTAACCACTGATGAAGTGGTTGAAACTGTAGACGAACCGACAGAAAGTGTCGATGAATTGCAGTCAAGTGATACAGAGCAATCTGTTGAGCAGTCAGAAAAAGATACTATATCTGAAGAGGAGATAATACAAGAGCTCACTCAGGATAGTTTCTCTATTGATGACGAAAAAGTTTTGTCTTTCTTGCAAGAGAAATACAATGTAGACAAGACCTCTTTGGAGGACGTTCTTAGAAAAGATGAAATACCAGAGGATGTAGCTAAATTCCTTGAGTACAAAAAAGAAACTGGAAGAAATTTCAACGACTTCTTAAACCTACAAAAGGATTGGAGTAGTATAGATGACTCGTCAGTTTTAAAAGAGTACTATAAGGAGACGAAGCCGCACCTTGATGATAGTGAAATTAATTACCTTCTAGAGGAAAACTTCTCGTACGACGAAGAATTGGACGAAGACAGGGACATAAAGAAGAAAAAGATTTCATTTAAAGAAGAATTATACAAGGCCAGAAACCACTTTGAAGGCATGAAGGAAAAGTACAAGGCGCCGCTTGAGTCAAGCGAAGCTTCTGTTCCTGAGGACTATAAGGCGGCTTATGACTTTTATAATAAATATAAGGAAGAATCAATGACCGAGGAACAGATCCAAGCGGAGCGTTCTAAGTTCTTTATTGAAAAAACAAATGCTTTATTCGGGCAAGAATTCAAAGGTTTTGACTTTGACCTCGGAGGAGAAAAAGCTATTTTAGAAGTAAAGGATGCATCTAAAGTTAAAAATGTACAGTCTGACATTTCTAATTTCTTTGACAGACACTTAGACGATAAAGGCTTTTTAAGGGATCCTAAGGAATACCATAAAGCAATGTACGCGGCTAATAATGCTGACCAAATCGCTAAACACTTTTATGAGCAAGGCAAGGCCGACGCTACTAAAGGTTTAGTTAAGGAGACAAAGAATATAGATATGGATGTTAGATCAAACGTTCAAACAGATGCAAAGGGACCTAAGTTTAGGGTATTAGACCAAGGGAGTGATTTTTCAATGAAAATTAGAAAAAAATAACTTTTAAAAAAAACAACAAATGTCTGTAACTTTAACAGGTGTTGGTGGTGCGTTAACCCCAGCCCCTTCAAAATCAACATTATCTACAAACTATTTAGGATCAAGCATTGAGTTCGCATCTCAGTACTTACCTGAAGTTTACGAGAAAGAATTCGAGAAATACGGAAACCGTTCTGTATCTTCTTTTTTAAGAATGGTAGGCGCTGAAATGCCTTTTGCTTCTGATGTTATTCAGTGGGCAGAGCAAGGACGTCTACACTTAGCTGTAACAGGTGCTACTAGAACTGGTGATGAAATCACTTCTGCTGGTCACCCATTCAGAAAAAACCAAACAGTTGTAATTAAAGACGCTGCTGGTGCTCAAGACAAGGCTATCGTAACAGTAGTTGGAACTGACTCTTTTGAGGTTGCTTCTTACTCTGGTGCTAACTTACCTGGAGCCTTAGCTACCTCTGGACTTAGTGTTTTCGCTTTTGGATCTGAATTCAAAAAAGGAACATCTGGAATGGAAGGTTCTTTAGAGGCTGCAAAAGACATCCAGTCTACTACTCCAATTATCTTAAAAGATAAGTACGAAGTAAACGGTTCTGACATGGCTCAGATCGGATGGATTGAAGTAACTACTGAGAATGGTGCATCTGGGTACTTATGGTACTTGAAGTCTGAGCACGAAACAAGATTACGTTTCGAGGATTACTTAGAGACTTCTATGATCGAAGGAAAACCTGCTGCTGCTGGATCTGCCGCTGCTAACGCCGGATACAATGGTACTAAAGGTTTATTCCACGAAGTAGAAAACAGAGGAAACATTTCTTCTGGATCTATTGACACAAAAGGTGACATCGAAAACATCATTAAGGTGTTAGACAAAGAAGGAGCAATCCAAGAAAACGTAATGTTCGTTAACAGAAGCAAGTCTTTTGAAATTGACAACGTATTAGCTGGATTGAATAACTTCGGAGCTTCTGGTGCTTCTTTTGGTTTATTTGACAATGATTCTGACATGGCTTTAGAGCTTGGATTCAAAGGTTTCAACCTTGGGTACGATTTCTACAAGACTGACTGGAAATACTTAAACGACCCTACAACTGGAGGTTTAACTTCTGGAGTAGATGGTTTAATTGTTCCTGTAGGACAGAAAACTGTATACGATCAAGTATTAGGAAAGAACGCAACTGTTCCTTTCTTACACGTTAAATATCGTAAGAACGAGGCTGAGGATAGAAAGTACAAATCATGGGTTGTTGGTTCAGCTGGTGGTGCTTCTAACAGCGATCTAGACGCAATGCAAGTTCATTTCTTATCTGAAAGAGCTTTATGTGTTATGGGAGCTAACAACTTCGTATTATTGAAGTAACATTTATTGTAGGAATTACCCTCGTTATAACGACGGGGGTAACTCTTACTTTTTTAATTTAATCTAATTTTAATTATAATGGCAACAAAAAAACAAGAGGCTCCATCTATGGAGTTAAAGGATAGAATTTACATACTAAAAGGAGGCGCTACTCCGGTAAATTTTATATTAAGATCTAAGCACAGCAATAATAAACCATTGCAATACTTTGATGGCAGGACTCAAAAAGCTTTGAGATATGCATCTAACCAAACATCTGTATTTATAGATGAGCAATATGGGGATGCAACTATACCAGCTATTATTTTTCAGAACGGTAAACTAACCGTGCCTAAAGAAAACACTTTACTACAGGAATTTTTATCATTATACCACCCAGACAACGGGAATGTATTTGTTGAATTTGATCCTTCAAAACTAGCAGAGGAAGAGGTTAATAATATAGACATAGAACTTGACGCTATGAATTTAGCTAGAGCTATGGAGATAGAAGACCTTGAGGCCGTAGCTAGGGTAGTCATAAAGGGTAGGGTTTCTGACATGAGCTCTAAAGAGATTAGAAGAGACATGCTCAATTACGCTAGAAAGAACCCAAAAGAATTTACAAGCATAGCCAACGACGAGAATATAAAGCTAAGAAACATAGCTATAAGATCGGTTGAAATGGGTATACTTTACATAAAAGACGATAACGTAACGGTGTGTTGGAACAACAAAAAGAAAGACAAGATAATTGTTTGTCCTTTTGGAGAGAACGTATATAGCGCATTAGCTAAGTACTTTAAAACAGACGAAGGCCTAGACGTATTACAGGCTATAACTAACAAGTTGTAGTCTTTAAATGCAAAGAGAGGGGATCAGAAATGTTCTCCTCTTTTTTTTGTATTTTTGTGTCAAATATTTAGGCATGATAAATCACGTTAGAAACACAGTTCTAACCATATTGAACAAGGAGAATAGGGGATACCTGACGCCAGAGCAGTTTAATCTATACGCTCAGCACGCTCAGCAAAACATATTCAACCTTTACTTTTCTGAGTACTCTAGGATGAGTTCCATGAAGAACGCTAGAAGGCTTAGTCAAGATTATGGGGACAGGGTTAGAGACCTTAAAAACAAAATAGACAGGTTCACTAAGGTGGTATCTCTGCCTAAAAGTAAATCAGTATACCTGAAGCCTTGCGACATGTATATGCCGCTGTCACTCAGGTACAATGGTGTTGAGGTTGACGAAGTACCTGTTTACAAAGAGACAATGCTTGACAATGCTAATCTTTGTGGCCCAAGCATTTCATACCCTGTATATATAGACAAAAACAATTCATACACAGTGAAGCCTGACACTATAACGTGCCTTGACCTTGCTTACGTAAGACAACCAATAGATCCAAAGTGGACCTATATAATGATTGGTGGAGAGCCAATATTTAACAGTAGCGCCAATGATTACATGGACTTTGAGTTGGGCGAAGAAGAAGAAGTTGCTTTGGTTTCAGAGATATGTAAGCTAGCTGGAGTATCTATTAGAGAGGTTGAAGTATCTAATATAATTAACGGATTAGACAACCAGAATACTCAAAAAGAAACGGTTTAATAGATGGCTAATACAGATAGACAATATTACGAAAACAGCACTAACTGGGGGGAGGACCAGTATGTAAAGCTATCAAACGTCATAAACAATTTTATGCTTATAAATGTTGGTGATGGCAAGATAATTAATGACATATCCAGGTTTGATGTTATATTTCATGCGAAAAGAGGGCTTCAGGAGCTTCACTATGACGCGTTAAATGATGTTAGGTCTATAGAGATGGAAATGCCGGATACGTTGCAGATTGTGCTTCCTAGGGACTATGTTAGGATGATAAGAATATCCTGGGTAGACGGCAAAGGAAAATTACACCCAATGGTAAACGGAAGGTATACCACTACAGTAGACAAGGCTTTCTTACAGGACGATCAAGGGAATATATTATTCTCCGCAGGTGCAGACGGAGAGACGTTGGAGGGCACCCCACTTATGGACATCCGTAACATGCAGGTAGCTGAAAGTGAAGACCCTAACAATGACCCAATGAATGATTTTATATTCGGGGGGAGGTTTGGAATGGACACGTCTACAGCCAATGTAAATGGGACATATAACATAAGTAAGAATTTAGGTATAGTTAGGTTTAGCTCAGATGTATCGGACAAGCTAATAGTTATAGAGTACATAACTGATGGATTATCTAATCTAGACGAATCAGAACTTAAGGTCCACAAACTTGCTGAGGATTTTCTCTACAAGTACATACTTCATGAGGTTATAAGAAACAAGTATGGTGTACAAGAATACATTGTAAGAAGAGTTAAGAAGGATGTATTCGCTTCTTTAAAAAACACCAAAATAAGAATGATGGATATACACCCATTAGACTTGCTACAAACTTTGAGGGGTAAAAATAAGTGGATTAAATAATGAAGTTAAAGAACGTATTCACATCTGGAAAAATGAATAAGGACTCCGACGAGAGACTTATTCAAAAAGGAGAGTATAGACATGCGCTAAACGTTAGGGTTGCAAACTCTAATGGTTCAGATGTTGGGGCCGTTGAAAACGCGTTATCCAACGCTAAAATGTCTAATATATCTTTTGGAAACAACGCAAAAACTATTGGTGTAATAGATGATGATGGTGCTAATAAGATATACTGGTGTGTTGTTTCTGATAGTGGATCGTTTGTTTGTGAGTTTTCTAAATATACGGAGCAAGCGGAAATAATATTGTCCGATAACAGACAAGGAGATCTAAATCAATTAGGTTTTTCTGATGGTAACATGGTTGACATGTCTGTACTAAATGATGCTGAGAACAATAAAAGCTTCTTATTTTTAACTGATGGAGTTACAGAGCCTAAGTATTTTGAAATAGAAACAGCTAAGGCCCTTACTAATAACTCATTTACATTTGAAGACGTTTCTCTTGTAAAGGCGGCACCATTTACAGCACCAATTATAGAGTTGCAAAAAACAGACACAGAAGAAGAAAACTACATACAAGACAAATTCTTTTCATTTGCCTATAGGTATATATATGAAAATGACGAAATAAGTGCTGTTTCTCCTTTCTCTGAATTTGCATTCATGCCTGATGACTTTAGGTATGATTACAATTCTGGTACTAATAAGTCAATGCAGAACAAATTTAACAAGGTCGCTGTAGATTTTAATACGGGTTCAAAGAATGTAAAGAAGATTGAAATATTAGCTAAGCAGTCTGGAGAAGAAGTAACATACATCGTAGAGAAACTAGACAAAGAAGACAAGGGTTGGTCTGATAATTCAATACAAACTTTTGTATTTACAAACAGCAAAGTATATAAAGCTCTACCTCAGACTCAATTAATGAGGGTTTATGACAATGTACCTATAAAAGCAAAGACACTTGATGTAATAGGTAATAGAATCGTGTTCGGAAACTATACTGAGAACTATAATATTTCAAGAAATGGTTCTAATATAATTCCAAAGATTAACTTATCATACTCTTCCACCTCGGGCCCAGAAGGAACGCCTCATAAAACCATTAAGAGCAACATGGATTATGAGGTTGGTATATCTTACATTGACGGAAAAGGTCGAATGACCACACCTTTCACTAGTGAAGACAATACTGTTCACGTACCAATAAACAAAAGTGATAAAAAAAACGAACTAAGTGTTGAAATTTCTTCTCAAGCTCCCGACTGGGCTAAAGGGTATAGGTTTTTTATAAAGCAAAGCAAGAATGATTATGACGTAATATCTCCCGTTGTTTTTCACAAAGAAGGAGAGTATGTTTACATAAAAATAGAAGGAGAGGACATAAACAAAGTTAAAGAAGGCGATTTTTTATTCCTTAAGTCAGATACCTCTGGTATAAAAAACAAGCAGGTAAAGGTAAAGGTTCTTGAGTCTGCAAAAAAAGTAAGAAACTTTTTAGAAGATGACTCAGAAACAAGGATTATTCAAGAAGCTGGGAACTACATAAAAATAGACACTGAAGGAATATCTTTAGACGAAATATCTATTGACACTTTCAAATATGATGGATACGCATTTAGAAGTGCTAATGGAAGTGCAAATAACATATTAGGATCTACTGCTTATACTGAGCCAGTCGTGTTTTACGGTAAAGGAGTCAACGACATGTCTGACTCTGGAGTATATTCTGGTAGTGCAGACACTAGGTATGAGATAGAAATATTTAGCGAAGGAACTCCTGATAGAATAAAATGGAGAGAACTTGACTGTAAACAAAATATTTATTCTGCTTGGAACGATAACAACGACACCGGTATTCCGATTAGCGGTAACATCGTACTTTCAAAAGGAGTTTCTATTTCTTTCTCTTCATCAACAGGTCATACTGAAGAAGATAAATGGGTTTTAAACGCAAAGTCAGCATCAAGACCTTTGGAATGGAATAGAGGCGGTAGCGTTGATTCTTACGGAAGAAGAGCCATAATGCTTTTTAAGTGTAAAGAAAGTACAGAAGAAAAAATAGGTGCTGGAGCTGTCATAACTTTAGAATATGATGACTCAGATTCTGAAGAAAACGTAGAAAATAGATCAGGAAAAGTTTATCAGAGGTTTGTTTCTAGTGCTGATTACGACAATATCGAGGAATGGTTTTGGGAAGACAGCATCATAACAAAAATGTCATATCCGCAAGATACTGACGAAATAATGTTCAGAAGGGGTTCTGCTAGCTCAAACCTTGAGCAGCTAACTGTAAATCCATCCGGTGATCTGTATATGTGTATTCTTTCTGAGTGTAATTATACGAACTCAACTAATGAGAGAATAAAGATTGACTTGCTTTTAAGTGTTGTAGAATTAGACAATCCTATTATATTTGAGACAGATTACAAATTTGCAAGCTCAGAGGTTTTTTATGAACTACCTAAGACATACGAAATATTTAATGGTAATCACTTAGGAGATGTTGATCAGGTTTTTGGAACAACCAATGCATTGGTGAATTTAAAACATTTTAATGCTTTTGGGTGGTATAATGGTTATGAGTCTATTAAGTTTGCTGATGGATTCAATCAAGCTAAAATGCTTATAGATTCCAAGCCATTAGTCCCTATTGAAAATTACAGAGAAATAACAAGAATAGCGTCACTAACATATAGTGGCGTATACGAAGCCTCTACTGCTTTTAACAGTGTAAATGAATTCAATTTATCCACAGCAAACTATAAGGACATTGATCCTAGTTTCGGTAAAATAGCTAAAATAATATCTAGAAACGGAGACTTGACCGTTATACAAAACAACAGAGTGTCTAGGGTTTTATTTAATAAGAGTGTAATATACAATGCGGATGGCTCCGGTAATGTAAGTCAAAACAACAATGTATTAGGTCAGGAGGTTCCTTACCAAGGAGAGTTTGGTGTAGCTAATAACATATACTCAGCCACTAAATGGAATGGAGATATTTATTTTGCAGATGAAAGAAGAGGTTCAGTCATAAGATTAACAGATAACGGAATATTTCCTGTATCTAACTATGGTATGATAAGTTGGTTTAAAGACCATTTGTACGTAGGATCTAAAATTGTTTCTTCTTTTGACCCTAACAATGATCAGTTCGTTCTTAGTATTACTAACCCAAATATAGAATGGGTAGAAGATAGTTATGAGTGCAAACAATTAGTTACAACCACAACTACCGAAGCTCCTATAGTTGATGATACAAAATGCTTTGTTGAAGTAGTTATTCCTGAAAATATATGCTTGGTAGAATGGATAGAGCATACCTATGAGTGTAACATAGAAGGAACCACTACAACTAGTACAGCAGCACCTACGACTGATGCACCTACGACTGATGCACCTACAACGGATGCACCTACAACGGATGCACCTACAACGGATGCACCTACAACGGATGCACCTACAACGGATGCACCTACAACGGATGCACCTAGTACAGCGGCTCCAGTTGTAACATGGTTAGAGAATACATATGAGTGTAACATAGAAGGAACCACTACAACTAGTACAGCGGCTCCAGTTGTAACATGGTTAGAGAATACATATGAGTGTAACATAGAAGGAACAACTACTACAGTAGCTCTGACTACGACTTTACTTCCTATATACGAAACTGGAGCATGTAATATAACTCAAAACGGTGCTTCTTCTGGTGCTGGATATTGGGAATACATAATTCAATTAGGTGGTAATGTTGGGGAAGTTTTACTGAATTACAACGCCTATGACATTCCAGATAAATTTGTAGTGGAATATGACGGAGAGGTTGTTATTGACACTGGTTTTGTAGGGGATCCTGGAAATAATAGCGAACTATTAGCTCTAGGATATACAGCTGTAACAGGTGTTGGACAGGGTACAGCTAGCTTTATTAAATCTACTTCTCTTCCTGAAACAGCTTTAGTAAAAGTAACAGCTCCATTACAGAGTACTGCTTGGGAATTCACAATGACTTGCCCACCAGACTCACCCATCGCTACAACGGCAGCACCTACAACAGCAGCACCTACAACACTAGCACCTACAACGGATGCACCTACAACGGATGCACCTACGACTGATGCACCTACAACGGATGCACCTACAACGGATGCACCTA
>OCVQ010000824.1_pt1 | contig 26358 bp, 15 predicted proteins | sample 1539061 | NCBI WGS metagenome assembly OCVQ01 (sample SAMEA3355526, study PRJEB22509) | marine metagenome | biome: marine; feature: river plume; material: water | place: USA | collected 2010-08-08 | depth 0.5 m | reverse complement strand
AAAGAATATATGGATATTGGCGTACGTAACGATGAACAATTAATTAAAATGGCTACCATTGTGCAGCGTGCGCTTAATAATAGTTCTAGTGAAGATACTATGGGTATAACGGAAGATGAAAAACAACAATTAATGGAAGAATTAGATAAATTAAATACTAATTTCGAAGATAAAAAAGATGGCAAATAATCTAGGATTTAGTGGGTTAAATAGTAACCTTAATTCTCAAGACCCAACAAAAGAAATTTTTGACAATTTAAATGTTTTAAATTCTCAATTAATAACTGGTAGGGTTGTAGATATTATAATAAGTAATACACATCCTTTATTTTATGACTTTGGTGGTTGGAATGGTTTAGGTACTATATTTTTTGAACCTACAAATAATTTAGATTTACCACCTACTCCTACTAAACCAACAGCTTTACCCTTAATACCTTATGCCAAAAATTTACCTATAATAAATGAAATAGTAGTATTATTAAGTCTTCCATCTAAGGAAATTAATAGTCTTGCAAATTCACAACAAACTAATAGATATTATTATATAAATCCTATAAGTATTTGGAATAGTAATCACCATAATGCCTTTCCTAATTTATTACAACCAACAACCGATAACCCCCCTCAACAAAATTACCAAGAAATAGAAGCTGGTTCACCTAGAGTTAATAAAAATACTAATAATGAAATTGACTTAAATAGTCCTATAATAGGAGGTACCTTTAAAGAAAAATCTAATATTCATCCTATTATCCCTTTTGCAGGTGATATAATTAATGAAGGTAGATGGGGTAATTCTATTAGATTAGGAAGTACAGTATCGGGATCTAACAACACTAAAGATTATCAAAGTACTTGGTCCTTTGTAGGTGATAATGGTGATCCTATTACTATATTAAGAAATGGACAACCAAAAGAAGCAAGCAAAACAGGATATTTACCTATTGTAGAAGATATAAATAAAGATTTATCTTCTATATATATGACATCTTACCAACAAATCCCTTTAAGAGCAGCAAATGAAAACTATTCATCATTATCCCCTGAACCTTTATTACCCCGGGAATATTTTAACCCCCAAGTAATTTTAAATTCGGGACGTTTAGTATTTAATGCTTCAACTGATAGTATAATTGCAAGTGCACAAGATTCTATATCATTATCCTCAAATAAACAAATAGGAATTACCTCTGAAAATGTAAATATATCAGCAGATAGTATTAAAATAGGAGGCCCAACGGCAAATGATCCTGCTTTATTAGGAGGTGCTTTTATTAGTCAATTTAAAATACTAGTTGAACAAATCCAAGTCTTAGCATTTGCTTGCTCTGGGTTAGAAGGATATGATAGTGAATCTACTAATATTGAGTCATCAGGTATAGATGCTGCGGGTCAAGCATTAGATGAAACTTGTAAAAATATCTTGGATTTATTACCTAATGATAACAAAATTACATCACCACTATTGTCTAATACTATAAGGTTAAAATAATGATTATATCTGATAAAAACCCAAATAATGTAGGTGGTGTTGGTTCACAATCTTATTTAGCATCTACTTCTTTAATAAAAAATGGAGTTAATGATACTGCATATATTAATATATTATCCCTAAATGATGGTTCATTAAAAACAGAAACTGTTATATTAATAGATGATGCTCCACCTAATAGAATATCTGAGGCAAAATTTAGTGTGCCTAATGATCAACTTATAGAAGATGCTTTAAATCAATTAACAATAGATTTAAAATTATCTCCTGGGGATCTTACTATTGAAGATACTCAATATTTTGAAGTACCTAATACTATTAAAAAGGAATTTATAATTACGGGTACTGTAATAGATTTTTATCAAAATATACCTATACCTAATGCAAGTGTACTTTTACCTTTACCTGGGACTGAATTTACTACAAAAACAAATAGTCAAGGTAAGTTTAAGATTAAAGCCATATACCCAGTTGATCGAGATACTGAAAAGGCAACTTTAAGACCCCCTATTTTAGTAACAGCTAAAGGATATATTCCAAAAAAACTAACCCCTTATGCCTTAGATCAAACAGTTAAATCTGATTTAAGAACCACCCAACTAAAATCTACTCAAGGTTTAACAGCAGAAGCAAAAGCTGAAATAGGAAGGTTAAAAAGAAATACAATTGCCTTAATTCAGGCATTAAAACCTAAAAAAGGTTCATTAAAATTATTACTTAAAAAATTTATAAAAATACTTAAAGAAAGACTAATTCCTTTTCTTTTAACTTTATTAGCTCCTTTTTTGATAGGAAAAATTAGCGATATAATAGCAGGAAAAATATCACAAGCATCGGCACAAGGTCCTTGTCCTTCTCCTGAAGAAGTAATACGAACAAAAAATAGAAGAAATAAAATTGTAAGACAATTAAATCAACTATATAAATTAGTAAATACTGCTTTAGTAATAGTAGGTATATTAGGTGGTTTAGCTATTGTTATAAAAATAGCAGCGGGGATAATAAGAGCTATTCCTTTACCTACCGCAGTACCTCCTGGTATCGGTTTTCCAACTAGTTTTATTTTAAATTTTCAAAGGATAATTGATAAGTTATTAGTTATAGCAGAAAAAACTTTTACCCTTTCATTAGGTATAAGTTCAGCCTTATTAGTATTATCTGCTCTACTACTCCAAGCTTTAAAACTATTAAAATTATTAGACCAACAATTATTAAGATGTAGTGAAAATATTGAAGATTTAGAAGATTTAGACTTTGAAATAGAAGAAGAAGAGGAAGAAGATACTCAAATAGATACATCAGTAAATGGTTTTACTTTAGGAATTGCTACTGACAATAAAAACCAAGTAGGTTCATTAAAAAGAATATATGCAACAGCAACAGACCCACAAGGAGTTGTAGTTTTAAAAGGAGAACCCTCATTTAGTGCAAGTGAACAAATATTAATTGATGAACTTGCATTTTATATTAGATCAAATAATTTAAAAGCAAACTAGTTTAATATTTATAATAAATCAATACAACATGAAATTAAGTCAATTAAAAACTATTGTAAAAGAGGCCGTAAAAGAAGCTATACAAGAGGAGATGAAAGACATCCTTCTAGAAGCTGTACGTTCTCCTAAACAAACCGTTTATGAAAATAGAATGGGTACTCCTACAACAAATGTAGCAGCACCAAGCCCAATGAACCCAGTGATGCAATCATCACTTCCAGAAACCGATAAAGCAACATTAAGAGAAAATATGATGAATGTTTTAGATGGTATGAGACCTGGAGCTAATGGTACATTAAATGCAAATACATCAAATGTGCCTTTACAAGTTACAAGTACGGATACAATGAATGGTTCTTTACCTCAAGGAGAGGTAAATATGGATCAAATAAGGGGATTAATGAATAAAAGATAATAAATGGCATTTGGAGCAACAAGAATATTTCCCAATGATCAACGACCTAGTGTCGCTATTGGTTTTAACCTTCCTATGAATGAAGGTGGGGTATTTACTCCTAATTATCAAACTAAACAGGCAATAAAAAATAATTTAATTAATTATTTCTTAACAAACCCAGGGGAAAGACCAGGAAACCCCGAATTTGGCGCAGGGTTAAGAGCTTATATATTTTCTCAAATTGATCAACAAGATTTAAGTTTTATACAAGATGATATCCAAACAAAAGTGTTAACATTCTTTCCGGATGTAATACTTCAGGAAGTAACAGTTTTACCAACCGATACATCAAATCAAATAAAAATTAACATAACTTATAGTGTAGCTGATACTGGCATAAATGATGCACTATCATTAAGCTTTAACTAATGGCCGTAAGAAGAACAATAAATTATTTAAATAAGGATTTTAGTGATTATAGAGATCAATTAATTAATTATTCTCAAACATATTTTCCTAATACCTACACAGATTTTACTGAAACATCTCCTGGAATGATGTTTATGGAACAAGCATCCTATGTTGGTGATATATTATCTTACTATTTAGATAATCAAATTCAAGAAAATTTTTTACAGTACGCTAGACAAACAAGTAATTTGTATGATTTATCTTATATGTACGGATACAAACCTAAGGTAACTGGTTTATCTTCTGTAGATTTAGATTTTTACCAACTAGTACCCTCTATTCCTGTTACTGTAGGTACGGATACACAATATGTTCCTGATTATACTTATGCCTTATATGTAGGAGCTAATACAACATCTACAACACAAACAGGTGTATCTTTTGTTATTGAAGACCCTATAGATTTTACAATATCAAATTCCTTAGACCCAACAACAGTTACAGTAGCCCAAATTTCAGGGAATGAACCTACTTATTATTTACTTAAAAAGACAAGAAGAGCATTATCTGGAACTATTCAAACTACTACATTTGCCTTTACATCACCCGAAGAATTTCCTACTATAGAAATTAGTGATGATAGTATTGGGGGTATAATTGATTGTTTTGATTCAGAGGGTAATGAATGGTATGAAGTTGATTATTTGGGGCAAGAATTAGTTTTTGATGGTATAAAAAATACTAATGTAAATGATCCTAATAATTATCAAAATAGTGATAACACACCTTATTTACTTCAAACAAAACAAGTTCAAAGACGATTTAATTCAAGATTTCTAAGTACTAATACTTTACAACTCCAATTTGGATCTGGAAATCCTTTTGATACGGATGAAGAGGTTATACCTAACTCAATGAATGTTGGTTTAGGATTACCTTTTGAAAAAAATAAGTTAACAGCAGCTTATTCTCCTACTAATTTTATATTTACAAATACTTATGGTATTGCTCCAAGTAATACTACATTAACCATGAGATATTTAAAAGGTGGTGGAGTTAAATCCAATGTTCGTGCAAATACTATTACAACATTAAATACTAATTTAATTAAATTTTTAAAACAATCCCTAAATAATATTACGGCACAATATGTATTTGACTCAGTTCAAGTTAATAACCCAAAAGCAGCTAATGGAGGTAACAACGGAGATTCTGCTGAAGAAATAAGACAAAATACTATTTCAAATCTTTCATCTCAATTAAGGAATGTTACAGCTGATGATTATTTAGTACGAGCTTTAAGTATGCCCCCTAAATATGGTGTTATATCTAAAGCTATAACCCAAAAACCAAAAGCAAATGATCCTAATACTACATTAGATTTATATGTTCTATCTTCTGATTTAAATAATAATTTAACAAACACATCATTTGCTTTAAAAAGCAATCTCCGAAATTATATAAACCAATATAGAATGATTGGGGACACAATTAATATAAAAGATGCTTTTATTATTAATATTGGGGTTAATTTTGAAATTGTTACTTTACCTAATTATAATAATAGTCAAGTCTTAACCCAATGTACTACTGAATTACAAAAATTCTTTAATATAAATAATTGGCAAATAAACCAACCTATAATTTTAAGGAACATTAGCATTTTATTAGATAAGATAGCTGGAGTACAAACAGTAAATAATATATCTATATCAAATAAGGCAGGAACAACTTCAGGTTATTCTCAATATGCATATGATGTATCTGGAGCTTTACAAAATGGTACTATATTTCCTTCAATTGACCCTATGATTTTTGAAGTAAAGTATCCCACTAATGATATAATAGGTAGAGTAGTTACTATTGGACAAGGTGGTGGAAGTACAACTAATGGTGGAGGTAGAAATTATTAAAAAATAAACAAATGGCAGTATATAAAATTTTTCCCCTTCAAGATTCAACCCTATATTCTGGGTACCCAATTATGAATACTGGTATAGATGCTATATTAGAAGTATCAAATACTTATCCTTCTACAGTAGCAAGTCCTATAGTAGCTAGACCTTTAATACAATTTGATCAATCTCAAATTAATAGTGTTATAGATACTTTAAATACAGGTTCTACATCTATATCAGCAAGTCTAAAAACTTTTATATCAGATGCTAGTGGGGTAGTAATGCAATCAGAAATATATGCTTACCCAGTTTCAGGTTCATGGAATAATGGTAGTGGAGAATATTTAGATAATCCCTCAACAGTAAATGGTGTTAGTTGGGAATATAGATCTAATAGTGGTTCCAATAATTGGTTATTAGATAACTTTACAGAAAAAACAACAGGGTCTTATACAACAGCATCCCCAGGTGGAGGAAATTGGTATACAGCATCTGCTGATGCTAGACTAAATTTGGAATCTTCTCAATCTTTTAATTTAAGAACTGAGAAAGACATAAACATGGATATAACAGATATAGTTAAAACTTGGTATTCAAGTTCTAAATCTATACCTGGTACTTATACTGAAATTGAAAATAATGGTTTAATATTAAAATGGAGTGATGAAATTGAATTTGACACAAATCTCTCTGTTCAGCCAAAAATGCAATTTTATTCTGTTGATACTAATACAATATATCCCCCTCAATTAGAAATAAAATGGGTAGATTTTATATATCAAACGGGGAGTTTAGATATAATTAATACTCCGGATTTATATCTTGCTATAGATAATAACCAAGGTGTATTTTATAGTGAAAGTATAAACCAATTTAGAATAAATTGTAGACCAGAATTTCCAATTAGAACATTTCAAACAGCCTCTATTTATACAACAAATTTTGCTTTACCAACATCTTCATATTATGCTATAAAAGATTTAGATACTAATGAGTTTATACTAGATTTTGATAATGAATTTACACAAATCAGTTGTGATGCAACTGGTAGTTATTTTACAATATATATGAATGGTTTAGAACCAGAAAGATATTATGAAATTTTAATCAAAACAACAGTAGAAGGGAATACTATAATAAAAGATGATCAGTATTATTTTAAAGTTATTAATGGATAATTATGTCTCAAACAAGAAACGTTGATTTAAGAAAAGAGGTTTTTAATAAACCCCAATATGAACAAGTAATTGATACTAGTTTCTCCCAATTAGGATTAACTTCTATTAGTGCAAGTGCTGAAGATCAAGTAAGTCTTGAAGAATTCTTTGGATTATACAATTCTCTTTTTTATGATATACCCCCCACTGGTGAAACTAATTCACATGAATTTTTAGTAAAAAGTAGTGGTGAGTATATTAATTTTGACCAAATAGCAGAAGAAATTTTAGCATTACAACAAGAAATAGCAGGATTAAGAGAAGAATTATTAGCAGAACAAATTAAAGTAGTAGAATTAGAATCTGGAATAACTGTAAATACTGGTTCTTTAGGATTAGGTGAAGACACAGATACTTCAAACATATCTACAAGTATAAGCTCGGGTGGACAATCAGCAGGTGGCGCATCTAATAACAATGTTTATTAAAAATAACAAATGGAGGATAAAATAATAATAAACCAAGTAAATCCAGAAACCTTTGAGTTTCAAGATTACTCAATATCAGATGAATCATTAATTGTTTCTAATGATTTAGATACAGTATTTTCTGGTTCTACGGATTATATTGAAGCTTATGTATATGATGAAAATCAAAATCAAATATCATTCCAAGTTCCTTTTACTAATTATAAAGTTACTGAAGGGGATGTAGTACTAACACCTTCAAATGATTTAGAAAGATTAGGTTTTGATGTAGGTTCATATTATATATCTTATGATTTTTATAGACCAAAATTAGCTTCTACTTTAAATACACAATATTATATTAGTGAGATAAGTTCTGATAGAACTGAAATTAGATTAGATAGTACTCAAATTGATAATGCTTTATTAATAAGTTCTAGTTTAGAATTTATGGCCTATAGAGATACAGCGGAATACTTTGTAGATTTTTTACTTAATTTTGGTAACAATCAACTAGTTATAGCTAATAACATAGAATTAGACCTAAAGGATGAAGGTAACCCTACCATTCTTATTAAACTATATGAAGCTTTACCTGCAATATTTGATCAAAAATCCCAGTGTTCTGTTGTAGAACAGATTTCTACCCCTCAATCATATAATGTAACTTTTCCACCTTTAGCCTTTACACAGGATGATTTTACTTATATATCAGGACCAAATTATAGTTTAAACATCAAAGGACAATCAGGAACTCCAGGAATGGATTTCTCATATAATACCCTAGTAGATTCCAATTTAACATCATCATTCAATCAAGTAAATAGTTTACTTAACCGTAAAGAAATTGATATTAATGTTAATTATGAAGATTATAATGATTTTGTATATTTTTCTTCTGCGTATACTAGATTGCAAAATTTCTACTATAAAGTAGGATTAATACAATCCGCTAGTGCTCAATTAGGACAGATAACATCTGCTACAACAGGCTCAAAAATATATAGCTCAAGTCAAGCTGAATTTAGTTCTGTAATAGAAGATACTATCAAAAACTTTGATGGGTATGAATATTTTCTATATTTTAATAGTGGATCACAAGATTCATATCCTAAATCTAATACTGAACCACCTTTTACCTTATACTCAACAGGCAGCAACGAGGTTTTAACCTGGTTAGGTTCAACAGATACTACAGATCCTTATTATGGGGGGCAAGCTGTGTCTTCTTCAGATTTTGATGAAAATAATCAAAACTCCTTATACTACGCAATACCCGAATATTTAAGAAGTGATACACAAAATGCCAAATACGAGTTATTCGTTGATATGGTTGGTCAACATTATGATAATCTATGGATGTATACCAAGAATATTACCACTAAATTTGACGCGGATAACCGTTTAGATTATGGTATTTCTAAGGATATGGTAGCGGATGCTATTAGAGATTTTGGAGTAAAATTATACTCTAATAACTTTAATACTAACGATTTATATACAACATTTTTAGGATTAACTCCATCAGGTAGTTCATTCCCTTTCCCATACATGACTGGGTCAATTGGTGGTGTAGTTAACACACCTTCTGGGTATGAGTACGTCGATTCAACGATATCGGCATCAAACGATATAGTCCCATTGGACGATGTTAATAAACGATTATATAAACGAATCTACCATAACATACCTTACTTACTTAAAACTAAGGGTACAGTAGCTGGTTTGAGAGCATTAATTACCTCTTATGGTATCCCAGATACTATTTTAAGAATAAATGAATTTGGAGGTAAAGACAGAAATAATTCTCAAGATTGGGATTTAAAACAAGATATATATAATGTTGGGTTAAATACAACAAGTTCAGCTTTTACATCTTCATTTTCCTTAAATAGTGAGTGGAATGCAGAACTAAACTCTCCATCATCCCTACAGTTTAGATTTAAAACAAATGGTATACCCTCGGCCTCTACCTCTCCTATTACACAATCATTTTTTGAAACTGATTTTATTAGTAGAGCTGCAATGGTAATTGAATATAATGATTCCTTATTAGTAGAAGGGAATTATTCTGGTTCTGTACCTAGCAAATATAAGGAATATGGTACTTTAAAATTTTGGCCTAATGCCGACACTAACCCCACTAACATTGCTTCCTTATATTTACCATTTTGGGATGGTAACTGGTGGTCAGTTCAAATAGATAGAGATCTTAGTATAGGTAATAATGGTGGGTTTATTTTAAGAGCTGCTAACAAAATTGGAGAAAATCTTGGATTTACAGGTAGTGATGCTATTAGTGCAGATACTACTAAGTGGGAAAATTCAAATGAAATATATTGGTTACCTAAAAATTACATATCATTAGCTGGAGAAAATTATTTTCCTTTTTCTGGATCTTTACAAGAAGTGAGATATTATACAGAACAGTTAAGTGAAAGTGTATTTTATGATTACGCAATGAACCCATACTCTTTTGAAGGTAATGGAACTAACACTGCCCCAGATACATTGGCCTTTAGATTACCTTTAGGGACATTGTTAAATACTGGTTCTTATAGTGGTTCTATTCACCCTAAAGTAACAGGTTCTTGGGTTACTACATCATCTTTTGATACACATAGCACTGCTTCATTTACATCTATCCCTACATGGTTAAACAATGTAGAAGATATACATCTAGATCAAACCCCATCAGGGATGAGGAATAGAGTAACAGATAAAATCCAAACAGAAGCATTAATTTTACCTGAAGGGGATACATTATCAGGTTATAAATCAATACAACAAACTTCATATGTAAGTGAAAGTTTTACCCCTAATGTTAATTATTTAGAAGTAGCTTTTTCACCTCAAGATCAAATAAATGACGATATTATAGGTCAAATGGGGTATTTTAATATAGGAGATTATATTGGAGACCCAAGATTAATATCATCATCTGATAAAAGTTATCCTGATTTAGATATATTAAGAGATGCTTATTTTGAAAAATATATAACTAATTATAATTTAACTGATTTTGTTAGGTTAATTAAATTCTTTGATAATTCATTATTTAAAATGATCGAAGATTTTACACCTGCAAGAACAAGTTTATCTTCTGGTGTTGTAATAAAACAACATTTATTAGAAAGAAATAGACAAAGACCAGCACAAGTAACATCTTCATTTGAACAATATTCAGGTTCAGTTAGAAATTTACCTAAAGATTATAGTTTAGGAGAACCAGATTACCCACAATATTCAGATTCAGGATCTGCAATTTATAAATTTGGTGGTGGTACAGGTGGAGGATTTGAGCCATTTAATGGTTTAAAAACATACCCTTCAGGTAGCGAAAATTTAGGACCTAATAATGAATATTTTTTAACACAAAGTTGGGATGAATCATGGTCAACATTTAGTGGATCTGCTCCTATTGATAGAACAGATCAAAGAGAATTTTATAATAGAGAGTTTAGTGGATCCATAGATGTAGGGATAAATGATATATGTAGTGCTTATTTTAAAGTTAGTAATACCTCTTACAGTTATGTCCCTGTATTTTTTAGTGCCACTGGGTACAGTAATACACAAATATTGACTGAACAACAATTTCTTAACCCCCAAAACCAACCACCTGCTGCAGAGGTATGGTTTTGGCATGATGGTTTTAATATTACTTACTTAAAATTGTCACTTATAACTTATAATGGTTTAAATATAGCTGGTTTTATACAAAATGTAGAGTTTGTTACTTTTTCATTTAGTTCTGCAGTTGATTATCAAGGTAATTTATTAAGTGGACCCCAAACTTTTTATTTAGAATCTATAGCTATACAACCTGCAAATCTTTCAACGGAAGCAAATAGTGTAGGGGCAGCTTTAGGATTTGTCGTATCTGAATTATCTTCAACAGCTATAAGTTCAAATGATGGTGCTTTTTATAACTATAATTTTTCATCAAGTGGAAATTTCCAATGGTATGCAACACAAAATGTATCTTTAGACCCATCACCTTTATTAGATACTGGTATATCTGAATCTGTCCCACAAGGATATTTTCCTTTAACATATCATACAGAATCCTTTTTTAGAGGGTGGGCAAGTTCAAACTTTTACACTAATGGGACTTATAATTCTTATGATGGAGTACTAGACGATGCATTAAATAATTTTAATACTGGGTCTCATGAAATAGATAATACCGATACAACAGTACAATATGGAATAGACCCGGCAAGTAATGTTCCATGGTTTATGAATGCATCAACCCCACAAGGATCTGGAAAAAGTTGGTTACAAATACCCTCTGAATCATTTTTAGATTATGCTAATATACCTGATTCATCTGTAGGACCAACATCAACTAATAATTATTTTAACATAGCTTGGACAAGTGCTAGCTCTGTAGAACCACATGCTGTACAAGGAACCAATTATTTCTACAATGCTAGTAATAATACCATTTATATGTCTGGTTCTGAATTTCAAAATGAACTTAAATACTTACAACCCCTATATACTAGTAGTTTAACATATAAACTTAGTGGGACTAGTCAACTTTATAATAATGCAACTTCATATACACCAATTGGTCAAACTAGTTTAGTTATTCCTATTGACCCTGCAAGGGGTCAAGAATTATGGGTATATAGAGGAGAATCATCCAATACAAGTGCAGATGCAAATGCTTGGAGATACAACCGATATATTCATAGACCATATAAAGTATACTATGTAACAGAAACAGGATCAGGACAACCTGGTATTCCTTATAGTTTGTATGATCCTATGATTAATGATGGAGCTGGGGGTCTAATAGATACTGTTCCTCCATATTATAATGGTTTTGAACAAAATTTTGCTACCATGTTAGGTACAACAGGTGACGTATTAACTCGCCCCAATAGAGATACTTATTGGAGACCTTTAAACACTACAGAAACTTTGCCTTCTGTAGAAGCAGTTTCAGGTAGTTTTCAAGTATTCAGTGAAGATAGGCAAGTAAGACCTTTCATATTTACTACTTATAGAACATTAATACCAACCTTCCCAACTCCTGATACTCCATCTAGAGGTTCAGGATCTGCAGTATCCATTTCACAGTCGGATGGTACACCTTTTGCTACATTAAGGATGTATCAAAATCAAACACCATCCACTGTTGAAGAACAATATGGAAATGCATACAAATTAACGTGCCTTGAATTTACTGGGTGTGAAGCATATTATAGAGATGAATTTAACGCCTTACAGATTATAGAAATGACTTATTTTGAGCAGATACCTGTATGTGGTATTGAAGGTTCAAATTCAAATACCCTTATACTACCCCAATCTGTAGGTTCTATTCAAGTTTCAATAAATCTTGGAAATTTACTTAACCCATGCCCTTCAGTAGAAACATCAACTGGTTTTGCTATGACTAATATTGAAAATGAATCTCCTTTTTTCTATAAAAACCCAAGACCATCAGGTATAACTATACAAAATGCCCCAGGTACATGGAATATAGCTTGGGGGGAATCATTTAATGGTGAAAATACATCATCTTTTAGTTTACAAACAGGAACTCAACCTGGGGGGAATAATGAAAATTATGAAATAGTGTTTCCTGAAGGAAGTTATATCTTTACTATGAGTGATTTTGATACTGGACGTTTTTCTGGAGGTAGAACAGAATTTGGTTTATATACAACTTATGGTGATTACGTTAGTTATAACTTTGAAAACCAAGACGGATCAGGAGCAAACCCAGTTACTATAGATTATATAGATGCAAATTATGATAATACTTCAATAGATGTATATGAATATGCAGTACAAGATGCTGATGGTGATTTTGGTGTATCTTTTGATGGGAATGGTACAAGTAATACAGATGTAAGAAGTTACCAAAATACTACTACCATAAATAACAGAACCAAATACCAAAGAATTGATATAGAGGCTGATGGGAATTATGCTGCTAGAGTTACTAGATCAAAACCCCATGGAGGGATAGTTAAAGTGTATCTTGAACCTAACCAATCAACAACGGGTGCAACTCCAAGTAGTCAAGCCCAAGAATTAATAGAGGTTCCAACTACTAACCCTATAGTTAATTTAGATATTCATGGTTCACTTACAAACCTTCAAGAAGGGCAACAATTATTAATAACAGTTGAAAATACTTTAAATCAGAGCCTTTCCTCCATATCTGGGGTAAATTATATAAACATCCAAGAGTTATATAACAAATCAATTACTAACCCTAATGGGGTAGTTGCTGTTATAGGTTCCCCAGAACCACAAACACCATTTAATGATCCTTTTGTAATTACTGGGTCTATTAATGATAGATATGAAACAGGGGTTGAAGTACCCGGAGCATTTGCAACTAAAGTTGTTGATGCCTATATTTTATATTCTTCATCTTTATCATCAAGTTTAGATGGGTCTTATATATTTGGTGCAACCCCAACTTTTGGTACATTATCTGTAACCGCGTCTGTAGTTGTTAGTTCATTCACAGATGCAGGTGCTGCTTTATATGGTAATGCAATTTATGGAGAAGATGAATATGGAGGAGGAGCTTCAGGTGGTGGTACTACTTGGACAACAGCTTCTATAATATTATATACAGGTTCCTCTAATAATTTTCCTAACGAAATGCCAGAACTAGGAGGTAATATATTTGCCGAAACTAGTTCATATAGTTTAACTCACCACCAAGGAGAAAGAATAACATTACATGCCGAATTAATCCCTAGTGATTTACAATTTGGGGATGTTATTAAAATGGCATTAAGAGTAGGAAGTGGTTCAGATGATCCTTCTGTTGTAGAAAATGGGTTAATTGTAACCCAATATAGTATGAGTTTCTCATCATCAACCCCTACAGAAACAGATCCTTCAATTCCAACGGTATTTGATAATGATAATAATTTTGCCCTTGCTTTAGATTGTCAACCCCTATTAAATAATTATAGTGACTCAAGAATAAATGGGTGGTTAATGGATGTAGATTATAATACAGATTTAGTTACCCCAAGTAATTGGCAACAAATTATAGATTACTCTGCTTCAAAAGCATCCGTTCCTGAATCTAATTATACCATATTAGCATCCTCAAGACCTAGATATTTTGGGGTAAGAGGATTTCAAGAAATCCAAAACGAATGGACACCAGGTGATAGTGGTACTTATGGTAAATTACCTATTATCGAGGTTTCAAGAGGGTTTTTAGCTTACTTTAATAAAACAAATGACTTGTACCCTTTATTAAACAATACCACACAATATAATATCCAGTATTTAATTGGTCAAGATGGAACAGCAACCCAACCTAAATTATCCGATACTACTTTATATAATATTCAAGGAACATTTGATTCTTATCCTTTAACAAGTAGAGGAACAGTATCACTTAATACTGAAGATAATAGTATATTAAAATCTTTAAATGGTTTAGTGGAATTTAAAAAAGTAACCCAAAGACCAACTCCTGTAGTTTATACTCAACAATCTGGATTATTTCCAAATTATACTTATATCAATGGTGGGGATGGGAACGCATACACTGGTTCAGGACTTGATTTAATTGGTAATGAACCGGTAGATGCTTCTATTGTACCTACTTTTGCAAATTATAGTGTTTTAGCAGAAGATACTGGATTTACTTTAAACCAAACCATAGATTATGCAGAAACAGTTTTGAAATCAACTAATAAAAACCCAGCAACAACAGTATCTCCTAATATAACGGCATCATTTGGTTCCCCACCCATTGATGTTTATGATACTAATACTGGTATTTTAACTATACCAAATACCGACGGTTATCCTTCACCTGCAAACGCAGGAGATAATAACCCAACGTCCCAAGAATATGATTTAACTATGGAATTGGGTATTGATACTACCCCATTAACATATCCAATACAAAGTAGTAATTCAGGTAAAGGTGGTGGGTATAATACCACTGCAGATGTAGGTAGTATGGTTGTTAAATTCCAAAGAACAACTGGAGGTGGTCCTACAAACAACAATTTTTCTACCTTTAGACCTGATAACATTCAAGTAAAAGTTATAAGTTATATACAACAGGCAGATGGTAACATTATTACCTTTGAATCTAATCTAAATAGTGCAACTTGGGTAAGTAAAGGTACATTTTTTACTTCTGGGGTTACCTTTAATTACAATACAGATACAATTAAAGGATTATTACCTCCATCATACCAAACGGCAGTACAAAAATCTGGACCTTTATTAAAACAAAGGTGGGTTGTTACTGGAACAGTACCTTCTTCATATATTAAACAAGGAAGAAGATTTAGAATAGAAACATCTGGTGATTTAATCAATTCTGATGCTACTCAAAGAGATCAATCCCTGGATCCATTCTTTTTCCCAAATTTAGGTAATGGAGGGTTTTCATATAAAATAGATTTACAAGGAAAAGACAGTAATCCTGTTACAGCAGCAGTCCCTCCATATTGGATATTTAAGGATAGTGCAAATGAAGTTGGTAATGCTACTTTATCTGGTGGTACCGGATACAGCTTAGCCTCAGGTGTTGCAACAACAGTTGACTCAGGTCCAGGAGAATTAGCTACAATAGATATAACTCAAGTAGAAGACACAAGTGGTGTTATTACTAGTATTTCTGCTGTGGGTGCAGGTTATTCTGATGCAACTGGACTTTCAACTACTGTTTCACCTCCTGGTGGAACTGCATTACAAGTAGATATTACAGTAGATGATTCTAGTACCCTTACTACTAGCCCTGGATCACAAGGTTCAGGTTATACAGAAACTCCTAGTCTATCAACTACGGTTTCACCTCCTGGTGGAAGTGGTGCTACTGTAAATGTTCTAACCGTTGGTACCAATGGAGAAGTTACAAGTACTAGTATAGCATCTGTAGGTTCAGGTTATACTGTTAATGATGTATTAACGATTGTTCAAGGAACTAGTACATCTGATGCTACTCTAACAATTACCGGTATATCAGGTACAGGAGAAGTTTTAACTGCTACTGTTTCATCAAATGGTACAGGTTATACTGCTGGTGATGTGTTAACTATTACACAAGCAGGTTCTACAGTTGATGCTACTTTAGATATTGTTAGTATAAATGGTACGGGAGAAATTTTAGATTATAATTTTAGTAATCGTGGAACTGATTATTCTGTTGGTAATATATTAACAATTGCCGGAGGTAATACAAATGCTACTTTAAGAGTTGATAGTACAAGTGCTGGAGGAAGTATAGTAGCAACTAAATTAATAATGTCTTCTTCTCAAATGAATAAGGGATATGGTAGAGGATTTATACAAAAAGATTTAGTTTATACTTCAAGCTTAAATAAAGATTTTCCCGAAGGAATAGAACCTGGATATGCTACATTCCCAACTATTGAAACCCCATGGTCTTTAGAACCATATGATGAAATTAGGTTTAACAATGATGAAAATAATGTGTATAAGATTTTATCAATTATATCTCCTTCTAATCAAACAGACTCAAGATATATAGTAGATGGTGTTGGAAGTTTAGAAATAACATTAGATAAACCTGTACCACAAAGTTTTGCTAACCTAAAACAAGGAGCTTCGGCAGGTCAGGGTATTGCTATGGATGTGTTTGCTACTTCATCAACTGCAGTTTCAGTTAATAATACACTTGTTGAACCAGAATCTAAATCAACCCCACAACTTGTTAAGGTAGATTACCCAGTCCAAAACTTTAGACCTTTAGATTTCTTTGTAATTAGAAGATACGTGGATGATGCAAGTTCTTTAATTACATCACAACAATTCCCTTATACTAACCCCCCAACAACGGGTTCAGCATCTGGATTTATGTTGCCACAATACCCAGCAAGTAAATTAAAAATAGACCCAGATGAAATATTATCTGACTTAATTGATAAGAAACTAATAGAGTAACATATTTATAACATATAACAAACATTTATATTAAAAACACAAAATGGGATATTTAAATAACGCAGTAATAACAGTTGATGCTATCTTAACTACCAAAGGTAGAGAAGCATTAGCATCTAATGATGGTTCATTTCAAATCACACAATTTGCTTTATCAGATGATGAAATAGATTATACACTTTATAATCCATCCCACCCATCTGGTTCTGCATATTATGGTGAAGCAATTGTAAACCAACCACTATTAGAAGCTTTTCCTTTGGAAAGCCAAATAATGAAATATAAACTAGCTACTTTACCTAGAGGTACAGCAAAAATGCCAATTTTAAATCTTGGATATGCTGCTATTACTTTACAACAAGGAGCACAGTTAGCAATTACACCTCAAACTCTAAACTATTTAGGTAATGATCAAACATTTGAAACAAGTGGTTATGTAGCTACAATTTCAGATGTAAGAACTTTATCTTCATTTGAAGGATTAGGTATTCAATCTGCTGCTACTACAAATGCAAATGCAACTTCAACACAAACAATTGGAACTAATGTATCTGCAACTGTAACAGGAACACAAATAAACTTAAGAGCAACAACTATTAATACCTTATTTGGAACAAACTCAACTTTAATAACAACTTTAACAGTAACTGGTTTAGATAGTGGAGCAAGAATTACAGTCCCAGTAACTATAACTAAATCAACTACATAAAAAAATAAAAACAAATGAGCTTTAATAGATTAGATCCACAAGATTTTGTAGTAAGTGCTGATGCAGTTTCATCAGCTGCTTGGTCATCAAATATACCCACATTAACAACATTTTTTACTTCTTCTGCACAAGAAACAGGACAATCCGGTGAATTTTATTTAAATGTTTTAAACACCGGAAGTGATCAACCTAATTCTGAAATACAATTTGCTATTGCTTATTGTGATTCAACGGGGGGTGGAGCATCTTCTTATAACCCAACAGTAAATAATTACTCTCCTTCTACTACTATGTATGGTTCATATAGAACTTTAGTGTTAGAAGATGAAAATTCATCTTTTACTTTTGGAGATGTTACAAGTGATTATTTTTATGCTATTAGTGTAGAAAGAGCAAGATATAAAGAAACACTATTCCCAGGTTCTTTAAGTTTACTTTTATCAAGTAGTGTAACAGATCCTATACAATTAACAGATAATTCTCAAGATGTTACGATACCTCAATATTTTGGTACAATGAGAGCCTATCAAGTTATTAGTGGTTCAAATGGTACCGCTTATAATAAAACAAGTGGTATAAATGGTAATAATACAGGATATACTTCAGATGTAGGATCTTATGGTTTATTTCTCCCAGATATTGGAACCATTCTTTTAAATGGTGCTGCTTTAGATTTAAATAATGCTCAAGGAATTAATTTACTTACAAATAGAAATGATAATACAGATGCTAACAACGCACAAAAATTATTTTTAGCAATGTCAGGCAGTTCAGCTTCTAGTTTTGGATTGGGTTGTCAAGAAACAATTACTTCAGATTATATATTTGTAAGATCAAGAAGTTCAGAATTTAACTATTCTGAAAACCCATCTTTCATATCAGGTTCAACTGGGGAAGTAATTTATCCTTATTTTATAAACAATCCAACAGTATTTCCAACAACCGTAGGTCTATATAATGATGCAAATGATTTATTAGCAGTAGCTAAATTATCAAAACCTATACAAAAAGATTTTACAAAAGAAGCTCTTATTAGAGTTAAATTAGATTTTTAAGATGAATGGCGGCTTTCAAACAATTCAATGCACAAGATATAATTGTATCGCCACTAGAAGTAAATAAATCATTTACTTTTGCTGGAGATGGTGAACTATCAGCATCTAATGCTGATGTAAATAGATTCTTAGGTAAAAATATTAATTTTACTGCATCTACAAACCAATCTACTGGATTTAATTCCGGTGGTTTAATATTATCTCAATCCTCAATATATAATTCTGTAAAAGAGTTATATTATTCAAATTTTTTAACTTCTAGTTATGGCGATGATGCCATAACTGCTAGTGTATCATTAGGTTCTGAGGCATCTGGTGATGTATTAATAGGTCCTAATGGATCTAACGGTAGATACGTAAATTATTTGCAATCTACATTAACCCAATCACGTTATTTCCCAACAGGTTCAAATGAAAATGTTTTAGTATTTTCAATACCCTCAAAATTATTTGGCGATTATATCCAACCAGAATCATTTGTGTTAAATTTAAACAATGATAGTGATGAATGGCTTAATACTACCGAAATCACAGATGATGGTGAAGGTAATTTATTATCAGCTAGTATAAATGTGGGACAAATTATTTATCCCCATGGTATGGTAATTATAACCCAACAAGATTGGGGGGCATTAAATTTAGAAAAGGCATATTCTGGATCTCAAATTACAGCTTCATTTTCAAGTTCATATACTATATATGAAACACAATATAAATGTACTATAGAAGAATCTGAATTTGGATTTTCACAAAACCCAAGTATTATATCATCTAGTTTAACTGGAAATGAAAATACTTCAAGTGGTGTACCTTATGATTTTGCAACCGGTTCATATTTTAGTCCTTATGTAACAACTGTTGGTATGTATAACAACGATCATGAATTATTAGCTGTAGGTAAATTAGCACAACCCTTACCAACATCACAAACAACGGATACAACAATTTTAATTAATATAGATAGATAATGGCGTGTACACTTTCAAATAGCGGAATAGCAACAGGTCAAGTAATAAGAGCAGCCCAAGTATCTCAATCAGTAGATGCTTTTACTAAGGGTAATGCCTATGATATTACTTTATCTGGATCATTAGTTATAACTGGTAGTGTTGCATTTTCAAGCTCTAATGCCTTTGATTTTAAAGTACAAGGAATCTCTAATGTTTCCCAAACCAATGTTTTATCTTATAATAATAATACGGGAACTGTAGGATATGTGGATGCTAGTAGTTTTGTACCTCAACCTTCTGTAAGTCCATATGAAACAGGTAGTAATTGTGATATTAAACCTTTAGATGGAGAAAATTATACTAGTGATTGTACTTTTAGTAATATAGGAGGTGGATGTAAAAATGTTATTAATTCTATATATAGTGTTATAGGGGGTGGAATTCAGAATTGTATAACAATCGACTATTCATACATAGGAGGAGGATGTTCTAATACAGCATCAGGTGAGTTTAGTGTAGTTGGTGGGGGGATCACTAATAATTCTGGTGGAAATTATTCTACCATAGTAGGAGGAAAATGTAGTAGAGCAATTGGTGAAAAGTCATTTATTGGTGGTGGAGGTTGTAATTTAGCAAGTGGTCTACATTCTACTATCGCTGGTGGAGTCTCCAACACAGCATCAGCGGATAATAGTTTTATAGGTGGGGGGTGTTGTAATGAGATTATAGATAATTCAAATGATTTTTCTATGATAGTAGGAGGCAATTTTAATAATGTAGCAATTAATGGTAATTATAGTGCAATAGTGGGTGGTTTAGAAAATCAAATTTGCCATGGTCATTCATTTATTATTGGTTCTTGTATAACGAGTTCGGCTCAATGTACAACTCATGTAAACAACTTAAATGTAGGGTGTACTACACAAATGCAATTAAGAAATCCAATTGGTACTGGGGCAGCAGGAATGTTAGTAGCTTGTGACGCAGGGGGTGGAACAGCTGAGTTATATTTCCATGATGGAAGTACATACAAAAAAGTATGTTTAGTACCATAAAAAATAATCTTTAATATTTATAATAAAACCTGATGTCAAAGAAGTTAGAAAATATTTTTAATCCAAACATTGATGAAATCTCACAAGGTTACACAATTAATGCTTGGCATGTTTCACAATCAGTAGATGCTTTTACAGCTGCAGATGCCTATGATATATCAATATCAGGTTCATTTAATAATACAGGTTCTGCTAGTTTTTCAGGTAGTGTATTTACACCTGACCTAGAAGATACCAATACTGGTTTTGAAGTAGTTGTAGTTGACTCAGGTACAAAAGAATTAAAGAAAACTAATATAATAAATGCTGGTTCATCAGGTTCATCTGGTACTTCAGGTTCATCAGGATCATCGGGTACAAGTGGTACAACAGGTTCCTCAGGTTCCTCAGGTACAAGTGGATCTTCTGGTGTAAGTGGTTCATCTGGATCAAGTGGTAAATCTGATACTTATAATACAACTTCTACAACTTGTAAAGATTTAGGAACAGGTAATACTTGTATTACAGTAGAACAAGGTTTAGCATATTCCGCGGGTCAAGAAATGATTATGGCTAACAGTGCTACAGCGTATCAAACTGCATTAGTTACAAGCTATGACCCAGTTACAGGAATTTTATGTTATGGAGATATTATACTTCAAGTTGGAATTGGAAATTATTGTTCTTGGGAAGTAAACCTTGCAGGAAATGTAGCAGGCTCTTCAGGTACATCAGGTTCTTCAGGTTCATCAGGATCATCAGGCTCAAGTGGTACTTCAGGTGGTATAGGAAACCCAGGTTCATCAGGTTCATCAGGTTCATCAGGTTCATCAGGTTCAAGTGGTACTTCAGGCTCAAGTGGTACTTCGGGTACATCAGATACTTACGCAACAACATCAACGACTTGTTTTACATTAGGAGGTAGTGGGTGTATAACAGTAGCTACAGGTTTAGCTTATACAGTTGCACAATCTATTATTATAGCAAATGATGCAACTCACTTTCAAGAATGTGAAGTAGTATCGTATGATGAGGATACAGGAGAACTATGTTTTGCTTCACCCACAAGAACAGTAGGAAGTGGACAATTCTGTAGTTGGACTGTAAATTTAGATGGTGCTTCTGGTGGAGATGGTTCTTCTGGTTCATCAGGTTCAAGTGGTACCTCAGGAAACTCAGGATCTTCAGGTTCATCTGGTTCTTCAGGCTCAAGTGGTACATCTGGTTCTTCGGGAATTAGTGGCTCAAGCGGAAGTAGTGGTACATCGGGTTCATCAGGTTCTTCAGGTACATCGGGTTCATCTGGTTCTTCAGGAATATCAGGTTCTTCAGGCTCAAGTGGCACATCAGGCTCTTCAGGCTCTTCAGGTACAACAGGTACATCAGGCTCTTCGGGCTCTTCAGGTACTTCAGGTACTTCAGGTTCCTCAGGCTCATCTGGTTCTTCAGGAACCTCAGGAACATCTGGTTCATCCGGTTCATCTGGTACAAGTGGTACAAGTGGTAATTCAGGTTCAAGTGGTTCATCAGGAACAAGTGGCACATCAGGCTCTTCAGGCTCTTCAGGGGTATCAGGTTCCTCAGGTTCCTCAGGTTCTTCAGGAACAAGTGGTGATTCAGGTTCAAGTGGTTCTTCTGGTACATCAGGCTCAAGTGGTTCATCAGGAACAAGTGGTAATTCAGGTAGTAGTGGCTCAAGTGGAAGTAGTGGTACATCAGGTTCATCAGGCTCTTCAGGGGTATCAGGTTCCTCAGGTTCCTCAGGTTCATCTGGTACTTCAGGTAACTCAGGCTCATCTGGTTCTTCAGGAACAAGTGGTAGTTCAGGCTCATCAGGTTCTTCAGGAACAAGTGGTAATTCAGGCTCATCAGGTTCTTCAGGCTCAAGTGGTACTTCAGGTTCAAGTGGTTCTAGTGGTACTTCAGGTACATCAGGCTCAAGTGGTACTTCAGGTACATCAGGCTCATCAGGAAATAGTGGTTCAAGTGGTTCATCAGGTACAAGTGGCACTTCAGGTTCTAGTGGTTCTTCAGGAACAAGTGGCACCTCAGGCTCATCAGGTTCATCAGGTACAAGTGGTACATCAGGTTCATCAGGCTCAAGTGGTACATCAGGTTCAAGTGGCACTTCAGGTTCATCTGGTTCTTCAGGTACATCAGGTACATCAGGTTCCTCAGGTTCATCTGGCACAAGTGGTACTTCAGGAGAGTCAGGAGACATATATGCCAATTGTAGTACTCAAAATATAACTTTACCTCAAACAATAGGTGCTACACTTAGCTTAACTATAGGAACAGATTTAGCTTATAGTGCTGCACAAAGTATAATACTTAGTAATAGTGCTTCACAATATTTAGAATGCACTGTAGACTCATACAACTCAACAACAGGAGCAATTGAATTAACAGTTATTGAATCCGTAGGCACTGCTTCAGGTTCTGCAACTTGGTGTATAAATTTAGCTGGTGCTTCAGGGGGAGATGGTTCATCAGGTTCAAGCGGTACTTCAGGTACATCAGGCTCATCTGGTTCTTCAGGTACTAGTGGATCAAGTGGATCAAGCGGTACTTCAGGCACATCAGGAAATTCAGGTTCTTCAGGCTCAAGTGGTTCATCTGGCACAAGTGGCACTTCAGGTTCTAGTGGTTCTTCAGGAACAAGTGGTACTTCAGGTTCAAGTGGTTCTAGTGGTACTTCAGGTACATCAGGTTCAAGTGGCTCATCAGGTACAAGTGGTAATTCAGGTTCAAGTGGCTCATCAGGTACAAGTGGTACTTCAGGTTCATCAGGTTCATCCGGTACATCAGGTTCTAGTGGTTCTTCAGGAACAAGTGGTAATTCAGGTTCCTCAGGTTCATCAGGAACAAGTGGTAATTCAGGTTCCTCAGGTTCATCAGGAACAAGTGGTAATTCAGGCTCAAGTGGTTCTTCAGGTACAAGTGGTAATTCAGGTTCTAGTGGTTCTAGCGGTACTTCAGGTACATCAGGCTCAAGTGGTTCTAGTGGCACTTCAGGTACATCAGGCTCAAGTGGTTCTAGTGGCACTTCAGGTAATTCAGGTTCTAGTGGTTCAAGTGGTTCTTCAGGTTCAAGTGGTACATCAGGAACTAGTGGTTCTTCAGGTTCAAGTGGTACATCAGGAACTAGTGGTTCATCAGGAACATCAGGAACTTCAGGTTCTTCAGGCTCAAGTGGTACTTCAGGTACTTCAGGTAACTCAGGCTCATCTGGTTCTTCAGGAACCTCAGGAACATCTGGTTCATCAGGTTCTTCAGGCTCAAGTGGTACTTCAGGTACATCAGGTTCAAGTGGTTCAAGTGGCACTTCAGGTACATCAGGCTCAAGTGGTTCATCAGGAACAAGTGGCACTTCAGGTTCTAGTGGTTCAAGTGGAACATCTGGATCCGATGGTTCATCAGGTTCATCTGGAACTTCAGGTACATCAGGTTCTAGTGGTTCTTCAGGAACAAGTGGCACTTCAGGTAGCTCAGGCTCATCAGGTACAAGTGGCACTTCAGGTTCATCAGGTTCATCTGGTACATCAGGTACATCAGGTTCTAGTGGTTCTTCGGGGACAAGTGGTACATCAGACACATATGCAACAACCTCAACGACTTGTTTTACATTAGGAGATGATGATTGTATAACAGTAGCTACAGGTTTAGCTTATACAACAGCACAATCTATAATCATTGTTTATGATATTGACCACTTTCAAGAATGTGAAGTATTATCTTATGATGATACTACAGGAGAACTATGTTTTGATTCACCCACAAGAACAGTAGGAAGTGGACAATTCTGTAGTTGGACTATTAACTTAGATGGTGCTTCAGGTGGAGATGGTTCTTCAGGTTCATCAGGTTCTTCAGGTACTTCTGGTACATCAGGTTCTAGTGGTTCTAGCGGTACTTCAGGCACATCTGGTTCTTCAGGTACGTCTGGTTCTTCAGGTGTATCAGGTTCTAGTGGTTCATCAGGTACAAGTGGCACCTCAGGTTCTAGTGGTTCTAGTGGTACTTCAGGTTCTAGTGGTTCTTCAGGAACAAGTGGTACTTCGGGTTCAAGTGGTTCATCAGGAAGTAGCGGAACAAGTGGTTCATCAGGAAGTAGCGGAACAAGTGGCACATCAGGTTCATCAGGCTCAAGTGGTACTTCAGGAACAAGTGGTAATTCAGGTTCTAGTGGATCAAGTGGTACTTCGGGTTCAAGTGGTTCAAGTGGTACTTCAGGTACATCAGGCTCTTCAGGTACATCAGGTACATCAGGTAACTCAGGCTCTTCAGGTTCTTCAGGTACATCAGGTTCTTCAGGTTCAAGTGGCACATCAGGTACATCAGGTTCTTCAGGTTCTTCAGGTTCTTCAGGTTCTTCAGGTACTTCAGGCTCTTCAGGTTCAAGTGGTACATCAGGGACCAGTGGTTCATCCGGTTCATCTGGTACAAGTGGTACAAGTGGTAGCTCAGGTTCAAGTGGTTCATCAGGTACATCAGGTTCTTCGGGTTCAAGTGGTACATCAGGTACAAGTGGCTCTTCAGGCTCTTCAGGTACTTCAGGTACATCAGGCTCTTCAGGTTCCTCAGGTACATCGGGTTCAAGTGGTACAAGTGGTACTTCAGGAGAATCAGGAGATGCATACGCTAATTGTAGTACTCAATCAATTACTTTACCTCAAACAATAGGAGCTACTCTTAACTTAACTATAGGAGCTGGTTTAGCATATAGTGCTGCACAAAGTATAATACTTAGCTTTAGTGCTACACAATATCTAGAGTGTACTGTAGATTCATATAATTCAACATCAGGAGCAATTGTATTAACAGTTATTGAATCAGTAGGAACATTAACAAGCTCAGGTACTTGGTGCATAAATTTAGCAGGTGCCAGTGGTGGAGATGGTTCATCAGGTTCATCTGGTACTTCAGGAACATCAGGATCAAGTGGTACTTCTGGTTCAAGCGGATCAAGCGGAACATCAGGTTCAAGTGGTTCATCAGGTAGTAGCGGAACAAGTGGCACTTCAGGTTCATCAGGATCAAGTGGTACTTCAGGTTCCTCAGGTTCATCAGGTACAAGTGGCACTTCAGGTTCCTCAGGTTCATCAGGTACAAGTGGTACTTCAGGTTCTAGTGGTTCAAGCGGCACTTCAGGAGAATCAGGCTCAAGTGGCTCATCAGGTACTTCTGGTACATCAGGCTCAAGTGGTTCTAGTGGTACATCAGGAGAATCAGGCTCAAGTGGCTCATCAGGTACTTCTGGTACATCAGGCTCAAGTGGTTCTAGTGGTACATCAGGAGAATCAGGTTCAAGTGGTTCAAGCGGTACATCAGGAACCAGTGGTTCATCTGGTTCTAGTGGTACATCAGG
>OCVQ010000822.1_pt1 | contig 26451 bp, 23 predicted proteins | sample 1539061 | NCBI WGS metagenome assembly OCVQ01 (sample SAMEA3355526, study PRJEB22509) | marine metagenome | biome: marine; feature: river plume; material: water | place: USA | collected 2010-08-08 | depth 0.5 m | reverse complement strand
GTATAGAAGGAGTTTCATCACAGTATACCATGAATCTACGTTCCAACAAACTACGATATGTAATATTAGTTGGGTTACCTTTGTACTTTTGATAGTTTTTAGGTTTAAATTTACCTTTGTACGACATAAATAGGATAATGAGTTTTCATAAAAGGAATAAAAAGTGGCAGACCAGTATCCGTTCAGAATAAATCAAGGTGTTTCAGGATATCCTGTCACTTCAGGAAATTTAATTTTTGGCGCACAAGATTCACATAAGGATTTTGTGACACCAATGGCTCGCTTCGAATTCTTTGATGCATTCGCAAGCGTCAAATCTGATGCGGCAATCGTATTTATACGCATGGGAGGAACGTTTAACACAACGTTAAGTAATGGATATTCAGAGAGTCAAAACATATTTGGTGCGCCAGATGCAAATCCAACTGATAGTGTTTTTAGCGCATTGAAGACTACTGGTAATGCAACATTAGAAGCCATATTAAAGCAAGTTAAATTTGCCGCATCTGGCGCACAAGGTTTTATACAGTCAGCTGGATTGGGAGGAAAATCTCAATATGAATTCATCACAAAAAGATTCTTAAATAATTTTCAACAATTGATATATCAAGGTCCAACATTCAGAAGATTTACATTGCCATTTACAATGAGACCAACAAGTCTTTCAGAAGCAGAAAAAATGATAGATATTGTAAATACGTTTAGATTTGCATCTTCACCTAAAGGTGGAATAGTTACAGGTGATGTTTTTGAGGGCGGAGACGGTGAAGTCCCAGATTTGAAAGATAAAACTCCAGAACAAATTGCACAAATTAAAGCGGATGCTAAAATTCAAGGTGGTGATATTTCCGCCTTGGTTGGCGGAAATTTAATTGGTGGTGGATTAGATTCTGCATTTAGTCTTGGGTATCCAGATACGTGCAAATTCACGCTATTACTTCAAAAGAATGCTACAGGTGATAATTCATTAACAGAATTGTTTGCTAGTGAATTTTGCGTAATTGAAAACGTATCAGTTGATTATGGATCACAGAATAAAATGGTATTTTTTTCAGCGGGCGCTGAGAAAAAATACTATCCGAGTGAAGTAACAGTAACAATAAACTTAAGAGAAACATCATTACCAACAACAGGTACACTTGGTAACGAACGAACTTCAATAAATTCAGAATATAGAACGATTTTCTAAAATGAGTATATTTACAAATTATCCAAAAATTCGTTATAAAATTGACGACCACGATTATCTAAAAGCAATCGATATTACAGTTGTGTCTAAGATAAAAGACTACGTAAAAGATTTTAGGAAAATTGCATATACACCATATGTGATTAAGGACGGAGAAACTCCAGACTTTGTTTCATATAAATTGTATGGTAGTCCCGAATATGATTGGGTTATAATGTTAACTAACAACATGTATAGCATATACGATGACTGGCCTAAAAATACTGACGAATTTAAAAATTATATCATCGAAAAATATGGCAGTTTACAAACCGCAATGAGTACATTAAAGTATTACTATGATAATTCGGGAAATATAATTGACGTTGCCGAATGGACAACATTATCTTCGGCGCTTAGAAGATCAGAAACAACGTATGAGTGGGAATTGAGAAAAAATACAAATAAATCAAAAATTAAAATTCTGCAAAAAAATATTCTTGGGCAATTAGATGCCGGATTAAAAAGCATCATCTTAAAGCCTATTATTTAATATATGACATATCAATTATCATACCCATTTGGTGCGGTGTCTGGTGACACTCAAATGGACGCACCCAATGACATTGCAATATCTAGAATTAATCTTCCAAAATCACAAATTGGCGGAGATGTTGTAGTAAATGAGTTATCGATCTTAACAAGACAAAACGTTAAAATTTCTTTGTTGGATTCATTCTTAGATTTTAATATAGACGAAAATGTATTTTCTGCATCTATTGTTGGCTCAGTAACTATTGGTGATATTGGCGGCGCAATTGAAAAATGGGAAATAGAAGGCGGAGAAACTATTACATTAAAAGTTTCTATGCCGGCAACGCAAGATGTTATTGTCTGGAGACAAGATTTTATTGTCAATAAAATTAGCAGATATGAAGTTGATGTTTCTAACTTAACAAAAAAATATACATTGTTTTTTTCATCAAGGTCTTTTGTAAACTCAACAAAAAAATTAATCTTCAAAAGTTACAAAAATACAAATATTAATGATGCTGTTGTGTCACTATTTAAAGAAATGTCGGATAACGATTTAGCGATAGAAGACCCAAAAGTAACATTGACTGCTCCGTTTGTGAGTACTGGAATTATGCCACATAGAGCAATTGAAGCATTGGCTGAACGTGCTTGTACTAAAAATAAATTTTATGTATTCTTTGAACGTTTTATTCCAGTAGTTGGTACATACCCAACCGGAGGAAAATTTGCATCATCACACTATTTCGGAAGCTATGAAAAGTTAATAGACGACTCCATCACTGGTGGCGTACACACATTACAGTTTAATCAAAATTCTGACGGAAGAGTTGAAGGTAAAAATATTCGTGTTTCAAAATTGACGTATAAAGAAAACTTCAACCATTTGGAATGTATGCTATTGGGCTTATACAATACTACAATAACTTCAATCGATCCAATTAAAAGAACGCATAATGTGGAAAAATTTGGTTATAAAAATAGAGAGACTGGCGATTTCTATGCCAATAAACTATTAGATGAACAAAACATTTTCAATACTTACGACAATAATAAAAATGAGATTCCAGGAAGACGTTTGATTTTATCGTCAATTAATGATACAATCAATAGAAAGAATTGGCTTTCCAATAATATTTTTGGACACTTATCTAAAAGCATGTTTAAACTAGAAGTTGACGTTCAAGGCGCAACCAATTCAATTGGTGTTGGACATGTTATCAATCTTATGATTCCTAGCGCATACGATAAACAATTAACTTTGAATTCTAGTGATCCACTACCAGATGGATATCATTCTGGCAAATATTTTGTATCTGGAGTTAAACATAGTTTATCTGGAACAAGTTACATAAAGAGATTAGAACTCACAAGAGGTTCTTCTCCCATAAACCTAAACCGATTAATACCAGTATCCCCATAAAGGCATTCGAAAATGAAACTCAAATTTTCAGAATATGTAGACTTAAAAGACTACAAAGCACATCAACTTGTAGAGAAACAAATTCTTTACAACAATGGCGCAAAGTACGGGCAGATTGTGTTTCTTGCTGGTGGTGCAGGGTCGGGTAAAGGCTTTGCAATCAAACACTTCATGCAAGGCTCCGAGTTTAAAATACGTGACGTTGATGAATTAAAGATTGCATTTCAAAAGCTAGATGCACTTGGTAAATTCACGACTCAAGATTTGCTTGACAAATATGGTGACAAGATTTCTGAGAAAGATAAAGAACTTATTCAAAAAGAATTGACTGACAAGAATTTAAAGATGGGTCAATTGGATTTAAAAACACCAACTCACGTTTATATTCTACACGTTCTCATTCGTGCAACTGACGTAAAAAATAAAACGTTAGACTTAATGCTTGCTGGCGCTGAAAAGGGGCAATTGCCAAATCTTATTTTTGACAGCACATTCAAAGAAGTTTCAGACATGACAGATGTTTTGCCGAAACTGTTTGATGCTGGATATGAACCAAAGAACATTCACGTATCTTGGGTTCTGACTAATTATCAGATTGCAATCAAGAATAACAAATCAAGAGCAAGAGTTGTGCCAGAAGATATTTTACTTGCGACACATGCAGGTGCGGCACAGACTGTATATAACTTAGTGACAACAGCTATGCCGCCAAGCGTTCAAGGCGGTGTTTATGTCATTCTAAATAATCCAGAGAATACAATTTTTATTGTTGATCCGCAAACAGGTAAAGCATACAAAGATAAAAAAGGTAATCCGGTTATCAAAGACTTCAAATACTTGACACTTAAAGAACCAGGAAAACCTGCTAAGAAAGAACTTGATGTGAAAAAACAATTGCTGACTTGGATCAAAGATAATGTTCCTCCAGGTTCAGTAGACACATCAGAGTTAGACAAGCTATGAAAAAATTTAAAGAGTTTATACAAGGCATCACACTTTCGCAAGAAGAGTGGGAAGAAGAAGTTTTTGGTCCTGAATTAACTGAGACACTTAAACAAGTAGATGAAAAGCCATCAGATCAAGAGCGACAGATTCAGTATTTTAAGCATGTGGGATAATTGATGAGAAATTTTATTGGTCAAGATGGATTTGTTTGGTGGATTGGAATTGTTGAAGATATTGACGATCCATTGACGCTTGGCAGATGCAAAGTGAGATGCTTTGGATATCATCCAGCAAAGTCAACTAATTTAGTTCCGACTGCCGATTTACCTTGGGCACTATCTATTCACCCCTTAAATACTCCTAATCTATATGGAACACCTAGACTTGGCGATTGGGTCTTTGGATTTTTCTTAGACTCATTGTCTGCACAAGAACCAGCAATCTTAGGATATCTTCCAGCAATTCCAGAAGCGGCTTCAGAATACTTTGGTACTGCATCAAGTTTAACAAGAAACTTTGCAAGTGTTATTGATAAAAATGATGTTTTGTGGGAAGTAAACAATGCTAAGATTAGAATAGCAAATACAAGCAATGTAACAATACAATCTTCAAACACCATTACTATTAATGGCAATGATTTTTCAATTGTGTCTTCTAACAATAGTGTTATAACTTCAACTAAAAATTTAACGTTGAACGCAAGCAATAATTTAATCTTTTCCGATAGTGCAAATACCACTACACTCAATGCATTGCTTTTGAGAATATCAACGATTGAAGATAGATTGAATACTCCAACGACTGCACTGGTGCCTAATACAGCAATCACAGTCATAACAGATATCTAAAATCATAGGCTACACAGTAGTATAGCACTATGTCAAGCAAATGTCAACATTTTATAAGGAAATAATAATGACGAATCACGAAAACTTAGTAAATTTATTTGATGCATATCTTGCAGAGAACGATAAATTTCAAAGCAAAGGCAATAAAGCCGCAGGAACTAGAGCAAGAAAAGCATTAGCAGAACTTAGCAAAGCAACAAAAGAACGTAGAAAAGAAATTCAAGACGCTAAAACGGCAGAACAACCAACATAAATAAAAGAAAAAAATGGCAGATATCGCATTCTACAAAGACTTAGGTTTAGATTTCACCCCACATCCGGTGACGGGAGACGTTCGCCCTATAACAAATGAAGTTTCGATTAGAAGGTCTATAATGAACCTTATAAAAACCAAAAAAGGAAGTAGACCATTTAATCCTACATATGGATGCGATATCTCCAGTTATCTGTTTAGTTATGATCCTGGATTTTCAGAATATAACATAAAAGACGAATTGACTAGAGCAATAACTCAGTTTGAACCTAGGGTTGTAGTGCAAGGAGTTGAACTTGCTTTTAGTGATGGTGGTGCTGGTATGGACATAAGAATCCAATATGTAATACGAAATGTTAATACACTTGACACTTTAGATGCAACAATAACAAGGACGGCATAATGGCCATAGATAACAATCTAAAAATCGATGAACTTAGTTTTGATGGAATTAAATCTAATTTTAAAAACTATTTAAAATCTCAAGACCAGTTTAGAGATTATAATTTTGATGGTGCAGGCATTTCTGTATTGCTAGACCTGCTTGCCTACAATACATACTACAACTCTTTCTACCTTAACATGGTAGCATCCGAATCTTTTCTCTCTACTGCACAAAAAAGAAATTCAGTTGTCAACTTAGCCAAGTCTTTAAACTATACACCAAGATCAACTACGTCTGCAAGCATCACAGGTACAGTTGCTTTAACTGTTACTGGTAGTCCAGCGTCAGTTTTAATTCCTGCATATACAGAATTTTCAGGAACTATTGAAGGAAAAACTTATACATTTTCTAACGTTGAGTCAAAAACAATTTTCAATAGTTCTGGTGTTTATTCTGGAAGCCTTTTTCTAAAAGAAGGACAACTAATCAAGACAAGATATACAGTACTGACTTCAGATGCCGAACAGAAATTTTTAATACCTAATGCAAATATTGATACGTCAACATTAACTGTTTCGGTATTAAATTCTTCTTCAGATAGCACATCAAGAACATTTGTTCCGGCTGAAAATTTAGTAGAATTAAGCATTACATCTCAAATATATTTTATAGAAGAAGTTGAAGATGGTCAGTATCAAGTCAAATTTGGTGATGGTACATTTGGTATTGCACTAGACGATGGTAATGTTGTTGTATTGAGTTATCTTGTTTCCAATGGAACTTTAGCGAATGATATTAATGCATTAACATATTTCGATACAATCACAAACGTCACAGCCGCAACTTTTACCGCAGCCGATCCTGCAACTGGCGGTGCAGATAGAGAAACAGTTTCTCAGATTAAATTCAACGCACCAAAAATGTATGAAGCGCAAAATCGTGCAGTAACTGCCGATGACTATAAAGCATTGTTATTAAAACAATCTACTGTAGACTCTGTTGTTGTTTGGGGTGGAGAAGACAATGATCCACCAACTTATGGTAAAGTTTACGTTGCAATTAAACCAACAACTGGTGAAGTTTTAACGCCAACAGAAAAGAAAAACTTAATTAATTCAGTAATTAATCCTAAAAAGATTTTAACAATCTCAACTGAAATTGTTGATCCGGAATATTTGTACATCATCATAGACTCTACTGTTAAGTACGAAGCAAATAAAACTATTTTATCCTCTGATGATTTAATTGATTTAGTTACAAGTACAATACAATCTTACAACACAGATGAGATAAATCAATTTGGAAAATATTTTAGATATTCTAAATTATCACGTTTGATTGATATGTCCGAAGCATCTATATTGAATAATGACACTTCAACGCTAATGAGAAAAGAACTAAACGTCCAGTTGAATGTTTCGACAAAATATGAAATTAGCTTTTCAAACGCAATTGATGCAACTACAAATGGTAGACCATCAACCCATCCGTTTGGTGTAGGAAATAAAATTTATTCTAATGTGTTTAGCTATGCTGGATATGACGATTGTAAAATTGAAGAAAACGATGGTATCATTAGAATATATCGAACAGAAAAAAATGAAAACATCGGCGTATTATTGAATGCTGGAACTGTTAATTATACAACAGGAAAAGTAATTTTAAATAGTTTTACGCCAACTGCGTTTGCTGATGGTGGTAATACGTTGAAGTTAACTGCATCTCCAGCAGAAAAAGATATTTTACCTTTAAGAAATCAAATTCTTTCTATTCGTTCAGCAGACATAACTGTGAATATGATAGATGACAAATCAATCAGTCTTGTAAATAGATAAAAGATGGACAATAATACATTTAATCCCGCATTAGGGATAAGTAATTTTTTCCCTGATGATGTTGCATCGGAAAATTTTTTACTATTCTTAAAAGCATATTATGAGTGGTTGCAGACCACAAAAATATCATTTTCTAGTATCACTGGCACTTTCGTTCGTGATGAAATTGTTATTGGTTCCACTTCTAAATCAACTGGCGTCATTAAAGAAGTTAGTACAGATGGAAGCGTAGTAATAAAATCAACATCTACAGTATCATTCGATAGATACGAAAATATTGTTGGTCAAACTTCTGGTGCAATTGGTACCGTATCTCAAGTAAAAGATAACGTTGTTAGAAAAACTGGAAAATTAATTGACTATAGAACAATTGATAATTCAGTTGACAAGTACGTTGACTTTTTAAAAGAAGAATTATACGACAATATTCCTAAAAACGTATATGGTAATGCAAAAGACATTGCATTAAGATATAAAGATTTGTATCAATCTAAAAGTAACGAAGAATCATATCGCTTTTTATTAAAGCATCTTTACAATCAAAATTCTGAATTCTATTATCCAGGAACAGATTTACTTAGAATATCTGATGGTAAGTTTGAAAAGACACAAGTTATTAGGTCTGCAATTAATGGTCAAATTTTTAGCTATATCAATAAAACTATAGTTGGAAAGTCTAGTGGCGCTTTGGGTAATGTTGTTGACATTAGAAAATTCTTTGTGGGATCAATAGAAATTGCAGAAATGACACTCACACTAGTTGATGGCGTTTTTGATACGGGTGAAACTATTGAAGTATTGGATGATACCTCAATTGCAAACACTACTCTGTACGGAATGATTACAGGGTTTACTTTAAATGATGCTGGCTCTGGATATGAAGTTGGTGATACAGTTTCAATTACTGGTGACGGAAGTGAGGCTCAAGCAATTGTCGCATCAATCAAGCAATCACCAATCACAGCACTTAATGTAAATTCGGTTGGACATGGATATCAATTAAACACTACTGCAACAGTCAATAACTCTGGAACAGGTGGTTCTGGTTTAATCATTCGTGTTACTGGATTAGCAAACACATACACAGTAACAAGTGGATCAAATACATATACTGTTGGTGAAGTTTCTCAGGTTTCAATTATCAATCGTGGATCCGAGTACTATAAAAAACCATCCGTTACATTAGAGGATGCAGTAATTTCATCTCTAGGTTTACTTTCTGAAAATCTAATTACAATTAGCAATGCGGGTACAAATTACGGAGTCGGAAACACTTTAATATTTACTGGTGGATCTGGTACTAACGCAGCCGGCATTATTGCGTCTGTTGTGGAAACTACAACATACGATTTGAAGTTTGAAGATGGCACCAAAATGATTGCCGAAACAGGCAAAGATATTGTCAAGAATGAGGATTGGAGTATATTAGGCGCAATTGCAAGAATCGAATTGACAAATTATGGCACAGGATATACACCAACAAGTTTACCAACAATTACTGTTTCTACGACAACAGGTTCTAGCGCAAACTTAATTGCGACAAATATTCAAGGTAAGAGTGCGAACGTTAGTATTGACGTAGCAAACAATGCGACAGGTATTGGATCGATTCGTGAAATTACAGTTAAAGATTTTGGTATCAATTACACCACAGCGACTGCAAACGTTTCTTCATATGGTGACGGTAACGCAAATTTAACTCCAATCATTTCTGGGCTTGGTGTTAAAGAAGGCAACTGGATTAGTGATGATGGTAAAGTAAACTACAAAAAAATTCAAGACTCATACTACTATCAAGACTTTTCTTATGTTATTAAGAGTGGTCTAGTATTCAGCGCATACAAAGATACAGTAAAAAAATTATTACATCCAGCTGGATTGCAAGCATTCGGTGAAATTCTATTATTCAATATTCTAGAAGTGACTCCAGATTTTGTCCTGAGAACCCAGACTTTACGTGAATATATTATTAGCGTATACGATGAATTCTTAACCGATGCGAATATTGCAACTTCTCAATATCATTGGGAAGTTAAACAAAAATCGTTTGCCGATCTTACTTCACCATTATTAGATTCTAAGAAATATGTTGTCAATTTAGTTCCTGGTGGTGATAGAACAAAATCTGTAGCAAATACTTCTGCATATAATTATTTTGAAATTGTTGTCAACTCGGTTGATACGCTAGATTCAACTTTAACGGAAATTAGTGCGCCTTTACGTAAATCTGTTTTGTCCATAAAAGATACAAGTCTTCAAGATATCGCAACATTTTCTTCTAGTAAATTTACTAAATTCATCCCGAATAGCACAAATACATTTATATCTGTTTCCGACAAACTTACATATATTTTACCGCTACAAGCCAATTCTGCTACGGAAGCATATTTGGGACATAGGATGGTATATTTACTTCCGGAAACTAGTGTGGCTGCTGGATACAGTCAAACTTTGGGACAAACTACAATTGCAGAAGTTCAGGATGAATATTTCTTTAATTATTTTCAAGAAAATGAATTTACAACGCCCGTATTGTTTACCGATGCGACCTTTGATACTTTCTATGCAACATATTCGGAAATTAGCACAAAATATGACATAATTTCACCTGGAACAGTTTCGAATGTGTCTAGTGATGCCGTATCATCTAAACTCAAATACGAACACATATTGCATGAAGATACGTCTACAAATGACACTTCTAAATACTTAGTAGAATATAGAACGTCAAGCAATGCAACATTGTCATTTGCTAATAGCGCATATGCAAGCCAAGCTAAAATTTCAGGCACGGTATCCTCAATTACAACAACATTTGCTAATGTTGCTGTTGGTGCATATGACAGTTTACCAATATCGACAATTTCTGACCGAACGTTTAATGACGTTGCTTCTGTTGTTATAGGAAGTGGCACATCGTTCACTACAGAATTTATTCATGATGATATTTTCATTGCAGATAATCAGTATTTCATTGTAGATGGAATCGCAAACAATACATACATGACAGTAGACGTTGCGGCAACACCATCTTATTCCGGAGTTTTTGCATACAAACAAATTTGAACAATTTAACGTAAAATCAAAAAAACTTTGTATAAATAAGTAAAAGAAAAACGAACAGTATCCAACAAAATAATCAAAGGAGCTAACAAATGGCATCAATAGTAACTAGTAAGTTCAGAATTCATAATGCACAGCAATTCTATGAATCTTTTTCAGAAGCGGCAAATACGATTATGTATTTGTTTGTCGGTAAAAATACCGCATTCGCAAACGACAACTCTCCCCCAACTCCAATAAATTCGACTGCTAATATCGAATATACTCCATGGCGTGATATGTATGGCGTAAAACGCATTCAAAGTGCTGACGTAACACATGCAATTCCACGTTATGATTGGACAAGTGGTACAGTCTATGTTGCATATGATGATACAAGTACAAGTCTTTTAACAGACACATTCTACGTTATGACAGAAGATTATAACGTTTACAAGTGTTTATTCAATAATGCCAGTGCGGCATCAACAACAAAGCCGACAGGAACAAGTTCTACTAGATTTACAACAGCAGACGGATACATTTGGAAATTCATGTATACAGTTTCTACTGCTAAAGCACTTAAATTTTTGACTAGCGACTACATGCCAATTCAGACATTAGCATCTGATGATGGAACAACTCAATGGAGTGTTCAGAGTGCCGCAGTTGATGGTGCGATTGAAGTCATCAAGGTTACTTCAGGTGGTTCTGGATATGCTACTGCCCCCTCAGTTACAATTATTGGTGACGGAACTGGCGCTACTGCAAATGCAACAATTACCGCTAACGTAGTTACAGCAGTTACAATCACAGCGGCCGGTACTGGATACACTAAAGCAAGTGTGTCTTTTAGTTCTGGTGCGGCAGCGGCTACAGCAATTATCTCTCCCCGTTATGGCCATGGTGCTGATCCTATCGAAGAGTTAGGTGCAAAATACGTTATGATTAACGTTCGTTTAGATGGTAGCGAATCCAATACAATTTCTACAGCTAACGAATTCCGTCAAGTTGGTATTGTTCGTGATCCATATTTGTTTGGCACGACAACAAGAGCAAGTGCATCTTCTTACAGACAAACATTCAAGTATCAATTGTCCGGAATTTCTGGAACATTCTCATTGGATGAAATTGTTACATCTGGATCAAATACTGCTACTGTTGTTGAATGGGACACACCAAACTTGTACTTAACTAAACCAGTAAATCAAAACTTTGCAAATGCCGCATCTATTACGGGTTCAACATCTACCGCAACAGGTACGATTGCCGCAATCACAACTCCAGGTTTGCAACCATATACAGGTGACATTCTTTATGTTGAAAATAGAGTGCCCATCTCTAGAGCGGCAGACCAGATCGAAGACGTAAAACTTATCATCCAGTTCTAAACAAACGAAGAAATATAAATGGCTAATCCAGGTGGTGTAGACTTTAATACGAGTCCGTATTATGATGATTTTGATGAAGATAAAAAGTTTGTAAGAGTTCTCTACAGACCTGGACGTGCTGTTCAGGCTAGAGAATTAACACAAGCACAAACTATTCAGCAAACTCAGACAAAGCGTTTTGCGGAATTCTTTTTCAAGCAAGGCGCTATTGTTGAAGGTTGTGAACAAAATTTAGATTTAGGTTTAAATTTTGTAAAATTACAAAATACATATAATGGTAGTGAAGCAAATGTTGCCGCATTTAACGGTAGCATTGTTTACGGCGCAAATAGCGGTATCAAAGCGTATTGCGGAATAGTAACCGACTTAGAAGGTACTGATCCAAAAACGCTTTTTATCAATTACGCAACAAACGGAACTCAAGTTCTTACTGTAAATAATGCTCCTACAACTTTAGTTCCGGGAAATAAAATTACATTTTCTACTGGAAATACTGCAACAATTGAAGCGGCTTATATTGATCCAATTACGGGAACAAATAAAATATTTGTTTCTAACGTATCAGGAACATTGACTACAACAACTGCAAATACAGTAACAAGCACTAGTTCAACTCTTGTGGTTAATGTTACGAACATCACAGACTATACGTCTAATACTGCGTTTGCAAATTCGGAGACAATCTTTACTGCAAACACTTCAACTAGAGCATATGCTAATGCGGCCTCTACAAATGCTATTCGTAATGTTGTAGATGAAGGCTTAGAAACAGAAACCATTTATTACTATGGTTCAAAAATAACTGTTTCTAATGGTATCATTTGGATGGCAGATCATTTTGTCAATCATACAAATCAAACAATTCTTCTTGACAAATATTCTAATGTTCCATCATATAAAATTGGTTTAGTCCCTACAAAATCTTTTGTCGATTATATTGCAGACAACTCATTAGTTGATAATGCACAAGGAACACCAAATTATCAAGCACCTGGTGCGGATAGATTTAAAATCGATTCTGTTCTAACAAAAGTTGCATTGGGTGCAACTACAGATGAAAATGAATTCATCACAGTAACAGAAATTGAAGACGGCATTACAAGAAGGCGCAAAGTCACTACTGTAGATAGTAATCTTGAAGATGTAATGGCAAAGAGAACAAATGAAGAATCTGGAAACTATACGATTTCTGATCCTATTGTTACTGTTCGTGAGCATCTATCAAATGGTAGCAATGGTGGTAGATACACTTCTGGTCAAGGCGGAAACAATAATATTTTATTAGTTGAAGTTGATCCTTTTACGTCATATACTTCTGGATACCGAAATGAAATTATTGCAAAAACTCCAATTGATGTTCAAAAGGGTTTAGCGACAAACTATGTTGACCAAACTAAAACTCAAATTAACTACGGACAATATATTCTTGTCAATGAATTAGTTGGTGCTTGGGATGTTATGGAAACAACTCAAGTTGACCTATATGATGCGGCACAGCAAGTAGTTACAAATGCAACTCATTCTACCGCAACAGTATCTGGAAATAAGATTGGTACCGCTAGAGTACGTTCTGTAGAATACGTTAGTGGTTCAAAAGGTCAACCTGACGCAAGATATTATTTGTATCTGTATGAAATTACAATGAATTCTGGCCAGAATTTTAAAGATGTTCGTTCAGTATATGACTCTGCAACACCAAAACGTTTTGCTGACATTGCAGATGTGACTCCATATGGAGCCGTGTTGCAAGAAACTGGTTTTAACTCAATGCTATTTAAATTGCCATATCAGGCAATTAAAACTATCCGTTCTGATGCTGGTAACGTTGAAACTGCATTTAGATTCAAAAAGAAATTTACTGTTTCATTCACATCTGGTGTATCGACTATTGCAACAGACGTAGTGACAGAAACTTTCGTTGGTACTGGAACATTAAACTCCACACAGAAAAATGACTACTACATGGTTGTAGTTAACAATGCTGGTGCTAACGTAGAAACTTCTGCGTTGACTGGTACTGTTACTGTGGGTGCGGCATCTAATACTGTAACAGGTAGCGGAACGTCTTTCACAACGCAAGTTAGCATTGGCGATTTCATTAAGATTAATAGTTTAACGAAACAGATTGCATCTATTACAAATGCAACATCATTAACTCTCACTAGCACACATGCAACTGGTGCGACAGCTAATACATTCACAAAAGTTCTTCCAACAGGAACTGTATTAGCATTAGGCACAAATGGTGGCAAAGGAAGCACACGTACTGTTACTGTTTCTTCTCCGGGTACTGCATCAATTGATTTGCAAGAAAACGCAACTTTCACCGCAGACATTATTGTTTCGATGGATCGTGCTAATGCAAAAGAAAAGATTAAAACTCTCAACTATGCAACTCAAGCAAATATCAATCCTAATACTCACATATCTGGACTAGCAGGTCCATTTGGACTTGGATACGGTGATGTCTATCAGTTAAGATCAGTTTATCAGTCCTCATCATTTGCAACTGCCGCAACAACATCCAATACAAATGTTACTGCACATTTCACATTAGACACCGGTCAACGTGATTATGCATATGAGCATGGAACTATCACTCCAGTTACTGGATTTACTCCTACCGGAAGATTGTTAGCAGTCTTTGATAATTTTACACATGATACATCACAAGGTGTTGGATATCTATCGGTAGATTCATATCCAGTTAATGACACAACAACATCTAATACCACAATCACAACAGCACAAATTCCAATCTTTACAAGTCCTACGACAAAGACTGCATATAATTTGCGTGACTGTATTGACTTTAGATCAATCAAAACTGCTAATACATCACTAAATGCAATTGATGATGGTACATATCAAGTTCCAACATATGGACTTCGTATTCCACAATCTGGTTCAGATTTTGATGCTGATTTGGTTTACTACAAAGGTAGAATTTCTAAAGTTTATATCAACAACCGTGGTGTGTTTGGTATCAATGATGGTGTTCCACCTAGCGCAGGAAATCAAAAAGCAGAATCGCCTCCAACAAAACCAGATACGTTAGAAATTGCTGAGTTGACAATTCCTCCGTATCCTTCAAATCCAATTGATGTTAAAATCAAATTGCTGAAGAATAAACGTTTCACTATGCGTGACGTTGCTAAACTTAATGACAGAGTTGAAAAGTTAGAATATTTTACTGCATTAAACTTTTTAGAGAAGCAAGCAACAGACACCACGCAATTAGATGACAATGGATTTGATAGATTCAAAAATGGTATTATTGTAGATCCATTCTCTGGATTTGCAGTCAGCAATCCAGTAAGTACTGATTGGGCTTCGGCTATTGATAGAACAAATAGATTTGCTACTGCATTGCAGGACAATGCAAATACTTCCGGTATGAGATACAATGGAACTCTATCAGAAACTGCAAACACTACTGGTAATAAAATTATGCTTCCATATACGGAAGTTGAAGCGCCAGGATTAAAACAACCATATGCATCAGCACAACTTCGTTTAGCTGAAGAATTAAACTTCGTCTGGAAAGGCGAATTAACTGCTGTTCCATTCGTAGACAATTTCTTTGAAACTACAAATGACACAAGCAAAGCGATTGTCTACAATGACACTGGTGATGCGGACAATTGGAAAGCATTAACTCAAGCATGGAATTCTGAAGTTGCCCCGTTAAACGTTCACTGGATTGGTAATAGTTTACAAACAAATATTGATCGTTCAACTGCACAAACTGCACAACAGGGAAACTTTAATGTTACTACAGCAATTCAAAATACAACACAAATTGCATACAATCAATTAGCATCTGGTTCATCTGCAACATCATCTAAACAAGATGTTGCATTCGATAGAGTTGTTAAGGTTGAGACTGCACTATGGATGCGTAGAAGAGAATTTGCAATTCATGCAACAGGTTTGAAAAATAATGCAAGACTTTATGCATTCTTTGATGGTGTAGACGTAACAGCAAATTGTTATCAAATTCAATTGTTAGGTACTACTACATTTCAACAATTGAATTCAAAATATGATAACAATGGATATTTAACCGAAGAAGGCACAAGTTGGAATGCAATTGCTGATGGTGCAACTCAACCATTAATCGTTAAAAATAATCAAATTCATTTGGTGTTTGAAGTTCCATATAGAACATTCTATGTTGGTCAGAGAGAGTTTTTAGTTACAGACAGCCCAACAAACTCTTCCGGAACAACATTAACGGCTGCCAGAAACACAATTTTTGCACAAGGTATTCAACAGTCTACAGGTTCTGTTACAATTAATTCTCGCCCATATAATGTGACATTTAATGACCAGACAAACATTACGCTATTGGGCAGAAGAACAATCTCCCAAGAACGTGTTGAAATTGGACGTGCAGTTGTTCCTCCTCCAGCAAATCAATGGCCTGGAGTTGATCCATTGTCACAGAGTTTCTATGTTGATCCACAAACCTATCCAAAAGGTTTCTATGCAACATCTATAGACTTATACTTCAGAACTAAATCTAAAGATGATAACAGAAATGTTAGAGTTGAAATTAGAGAAGTTGATAACGGATATCCATCTCCAAAATTTGTTGGTATAGGTGATGAAGCTGTTGTGAATAATAGGAACATTAATATTAGTACTGACGCAACCACGGCAACAAAATTCACATTCAAGAATCCTATCTTTCTTGCTTCGGGTAATGACTATGCGTTCACTATGCGTCCAGAAAACAATGACGCAGACTATGCAGTTTGGGTTGCAGAGTTGGGTTCAATTGACGTTACTAATCCTGATAAGAATACAAGAATTGAATCCGCATATAATAGCGGAGTATTATTCTCATCATCTAATGACAGAACACATACTGCTAGACAAAACTTAGACGTTAAATTCACAATGAGAGTTGCTGAATTCACAACATCTAGTAAAGTTGCATATTGGGCAAACATTCCAATTTCAAATGCATTCCAGTATGATGTATTAACTCCTATTATTGGAGATCAAGTTTTACCAGGAACTAATATCACATACGATATTAAAACTACCGATAGTGCATATGCCGTTGATGGTTCATACACAACAATTAAAAACTATGAGAAGTTGATAAATCGTTCTAGAAAACAAATTTCTGCAAATACTGCTGAAGATACAAATTCATTTAAGTCTTTACAGTTAAGAGCAACATTGTCAACGAACGATAAGTATATTAGTCCGTATATTGACAATGAGAATATTTTGTTCAATTTCTCAAAGAACATTATTAACAATGAATACTATACACCAATTACTGGCACAATAACATATACTACAGACACAGCGGTTGTTGGTGTTGGTACTGATTTCTCTAACACAGTATTTGCTGGCGAGTATGCGGACTTTGGTACTGAATATAGAAGAGTTGCAAGTGTTACAAATGCCACATATCTAACTGTGACTAGCGCATTCACAACATCTAATGCTGTTGCTCAAACAATGTCAACTAGAAATGAAGAGCATCCAACTGGACCTTATTCATCACAGTCTAGATACATCACAAAAGTTGTTACCTTGAATGATGGATTTGAAGCATCTGATATGGTAGTTTACTTAGATGTAAACAGACCACCAGGAACATCAATTAAAATTTACACTAAAGTTTTAAACGAAAATGACTCGGATAGCTTTGATGATAAATTCTATACACCTTTAGAATTGTCTGGTACAGAAACATTTACATTGGATCAAACAGATTTTAAAGAAGAAAAATATGCTATTCCAACAAGCATCAAAACTGGCGGTTCAACAATGCTTACTGGTAATGTTGCAATATCTAACGTATCAACAACAGTTACTGGAACATCAACTAGATTCACGGAAGATTTGAAGATTGGTGATACAATTGCTGTTGGTGCTACTAGAGTAAATAGAGTTGTCACTACGATTGCAAATAACATTTCGTTGACTGTAGATAGTGCATTCTCAACAGTTTCATCTGGACAAGATATATTCAAAGTGCTAAATAACTCAATTGCATACACGACACCTGATGGAAGAACATTCCAAGGATACAAATATTTTGCAATAAAGGTTGTATTCCTTTCAAGCAATCCTAATTATGCTCCTAAAATTAAAAACCTAAGAGGAATTGCATTAGCATGATATCATCAAAAAATAAAGTTCGTATTATTGAGCCAGTGCATGGTTTTACGGAAAGAGACATTCACTCTAAAGCTATATTAAATACTGATGTGGATTCCCTTTTGAAGTATAAAATTCAAAAGAGAAAATTTACAGATATAAATAAGGGTGCAGAAGAGTTAAGTCAAATCCGAAACGAGGTTCATCTTATGAAAACGGAATTAAGCGATATCAAGCGTATGTTGTTACAAATAACGAATGTGGGTAGATAAAAATGCCATTAATAAATCAAGTACAATTAGGAAATACGTTTAACGAGTTTAGAACAACCGTTAACGATATTAGTAATACTATTAATTCCGGTTTGAGTATTGCTGGCGATTCTGGCACGGACGCAATTTCGGTTGGTTCAGAAACATTGATGTTTCAGGCTAGTGGATCATCACCAATTACTACCGCTGTGTCAGCAAATACCGTATCATTTTCATCAAATGCTGGCGCAAATTTAGCATATGTTAGAATGGTATTGACTACTGGAGAAGACTCGGAAACAGCAAATAGTGGAAGTTTACGCACGTATGGTGGCGCCTCAATCGGTAAAAAACTTTGGGTTGGTTCTGACATATATGTTGGTGGTAGTGCGAATATTGCAGGTGACCTTGTTATTCAAGGTAATACTATTACATTAAATACACAATCATTTGACGTTGAAGATAGCATTATATATTTAAATGCAAACAATACAGTAACAAATCCAGATATCGGACTTGCCGCAAACTACAATGATGGTACATACAAACATACTGGTATTTTTAGAGATGCTTCTGAAGATCGTTGGAAAGTATTTAAGGGTTATACTCCAGAACCAACACATCCGATTGATACAGCTAATGCATCGTTTCAACTTTCGGATTTTCAAGCGGCCACATTTTTTGGAAGCGCATCATACATAACAACAGAAACTGCAAATACAATTGTTGCAAATAATAATATCTCTATTGGAACAACGTTAACGCCAGGAGGAACCGGTGTTAAATTTGTTGTTTTAAATGCATCTGGCGGTGGTTCACAATGGGCTTATGGAACAAGTGGCGGTGGTAGAGTTTCTGCACTTTCGGGTGGCGGTTTAGCGTTGAGTACATATACTGGCACAGTTGGTTCTGAATCTTATAGTGAACGTGCCATACTATCAAGTAATGGTAATATGGTGATTGGCACAAATGCTGATACGGTTAAATCAAAGTTACATATTTTAATGACTAGTGATAGTGCAAATACATCATCTGGTCTACGCATACAGACTCCTAATAGTGCAGGCGGAGATTCAGCACCAACATATGGCGCATACATTGATGCGGGTCAATCATTTGCAAGTTCAAACTCCGTATATGGCGTATACTCTGTAGCCGCATCGTCTGGTGGATTGAATTCATTTGCACTATATGGTCGTGCAACAGCAAATACAAATGGTGCTGGTTCTATTGGTGTTTATGCTGAAGCAACTGGTGCATCTAGTGCAACAGGTGCATTGCCATCATACACAGGAAATTTACTTTCTGGTACAAGTATGCCAATTGGTATATACAGTAAAGTAATTTCAACTGGTTCGACAAATACTAATACTACAGCCGCTGGTGTATTTGAAAATACTTCAGCATATGGTGCAACATCTTATGGTATTTACATTAAGACTGCATCCGGTCCTACTACAGTAACTCCATTGACAATCGATCATGCGGGAACAGTTGTTGCTTCAGTTGATTCTTCTGGTTATTGGATTGGTAACATCAAAGCAAAAATTCAACGTGACTCTGTTACAGCAGTTTCTGCAACCGGCGCAACTAACATTGATTTATCTTTAGGCAACTCATTCGTAGTGACAATGAATGGAACAGCGACATTCTCCTTTATCAATCCTCCATCGGGAACTGATATTACATCATTTACTATTATCACAGTTAACTCTGCTGGTGGATATGCAATTTCATGGCCAGGTTCAGTAACTTGGTCGGGTGGTGCGACTCCAACAAGAACAACAACATCAGCAAAACAAGACGCATACACCTTCTTTACTAGAGATGGTGGTACTACATACGTAGGATCACTTGCAATCACCAACTATTAATGATATAATAAGACTATGAAAATATCTGGACTATTAAGAAGAGAACGAACAAACGCAGTTGTCAAAGAGACAGTTACGTTTAATGCGCCAGGGACTTATTATCCTCCATACGGAAAAAGTAATTTTACTGTAACTGGTCAAGCAGGCACTGGAAATCCAACATCTCCAGGAAATACAATACCAGGAAATACAATACCGGGAAATGCGGTACCGGGAAATCCAGTTCCAGGAACTCCTTATCCCGCTTCTGGTGGAAATGTTGCATATTACACTACTTCAACCGTATATCTATATCACGATTATTGGGGTGGAACATATCCAGGTCGTGGCGGGTTTAATAGTTATAGCTTTACTGACTTCCGAGGTTACGGTGGTATTACCTTTCCCCCTTGGGCCCAGCAGGCTCCGGATGGCAGTTGGGGGTATTGGTATATGGGATATGATGGTCCTTATGGATCCCAACAGCAGACGAGTGCAGTAAACAATCCATACTATCCAGCTGGAACGAATCCATCATATACAAATCCAACAACATTCAATCCAACAAATACAAACCCAACAACATACAACCCAACAGTTCCTGGAAATCCCGGAACAGCAGGAAATGTATTAGGTGTATATTTTCCTGGTGGTGGTAGTGACTCTGCGGCTCCTGTTGTGGGTGCAACTCCAGTTAGTATAGACTACACAACTGGCGGAATATCGATTAGCGTAGTTCCTGGAGGCTACATCAGCGTTATTAATGCATAATTTTTGATGCATATATAATTTTATATTTTATTTTATAGGGGAAACAAATGAATGTGAACATGCAAAATTTTGGAATAAAAGGTCAACAAGCACTGGCGATTCCTAATATATTTCAGCCATTAGAACCGGGAATTAGTTGGGAAAAAGCATTTAATAATGAAGAGATTTTAGATATTATTAGCCTAGGTGAAATGGCTGAATTTCAACAGGGTGTAATTGGAGTAAATCAAGATGTTATAGATTCGGGTAATTTACCTCATCGTCTTGCGCCTGAAGTTAGAAATAGCGATGTTTCTTGGATTATTCCTAGCGAACAAAGTGAATGGTTATATCATAGAATGCAAAATTTATGTGCAAAGGTAAATTTAGATAAATTTCAGTTTGATTTAGATAAATTTGAAGTTTTTCAATATGGCAAATATAAAGAAGGTCAATTTTACAATTGGCACACAGACTCTGGTCCAACACTTCCTTTTCATAGAAAATTATCATTAATGGTCGCACTAACGCCTCCAGAAGAATATGATGGCGGCGAAATATGTGTTAATACAAACGGTAATCCAGATGAGCCGTTAGTGTTTAAAATGGAACCAGGCAGTGTTCTTGTAATACCTTCTTGGGTACCTCACGTAGTAAAACCAGTAACTAGAGGTGAAAGAGTCAGTCTTGTTGCTTGGGCTACTGGACCGAAATTTAGATGAAATTATTTTCGCTATTTAAAACTCCAATTATTGAGTTTTTGTGTGAAGAAAAATATTATAATGCAATTCCAGAACCAGAACCTGCTTATAAAAATTTTCCGGAATGGTATAAAAAAATTCCACCATTTTGCTCACAAGAATTGAGAGGACCTAATGGCGGTCCCATGATGACAGCAAAAAAATGTATGCCTATGATAGATGCTATGTCTTTGGGGTATGTGATACCATTTATGATGGACCAATATATAAAAACTGACACTAGAGGATTTCATATTGACCACGGACCAACTTTACACGATTTTGGTCCCGGTTTAGAATTCCATGAATTGCAACAGGTTAGAAGTAAAGATAATGCTGATGGACCATTTAAACAATCCAGACCAATAAAATTTGTAAATCCTTGGGTAGTTAAAACTGCACCAGGTTGGTCCACCCTGTTTATTCAATCTATAAACACCATGGAAGATAGATTTCAGCTATTGGGTGGATTAGTCGATACCGATAAATATCCTAAACAAGTTAATTTTCCTGGAAAATGGATAAAACCATTATATGATGGTTACATTCGTGCGGGAACTCCAATGATGACTGCAATTCCTATAAAACGTGATAATTTAACTAAAGACTATACTGTTAGAAAAATGAATAACGATGAATTTGATTTAATTGTCACACTCACCAAGAAACAAATGTCAAGGGAGAGTGTGTATACTGATGAGTTAAGGGTGAAAAAATAATGATTATAGACAAATTAAAACAGTTTGTTGGCAATATATTCGATAATGATCCTGAAATAAGATTTGCATGTACTAGAGGAGCGCCGAATGTGTCTCCTCTAACTAGAATTGAGTTAGCACGAAGTGTGATGCCCGAATGGATAAAAGATCAAAAAGAAAACAGTAATACAGATAAGTTTTTAAATTGTCCAGGTATGTCAGATTATGCAAAAGCTGGATATATTATTCCTGCATGGTCGGACATGATAATAAAAGCCAATAGGGGCGGTACTGTAATAAAATATAACAATAATTATAATTCTCAGGAAAGTAATTTGAATTTTAAGATGGTTGAACCTATGGTTCCTATAAATAGTAGTGTACGAGGCCTTGTTACTAAGGTTCCTTGTCCATGGGCGGTTTTTGGTAAATCGGGTTGGTCTGGATATTTAATTCCTGCATATTATCATAGTCCATTTTTGAAAGACTTGTTTATGTATCCTGGAATTATAGATTTTGATACATTTCATACAATCAATTTTGTATTTACTGCACTACATGAATGTGAAATCACGATACCGGCTGGAACACCATTATTGCAATTAATCCCCTTTAAAAGAGAAACTGTGCAGGGAGTTTGCATGAAAGGTACTGAGAACGATAAAGACAGACACACATTCTCATATCCGACAATGCATAGGTCGGCGTATAGAAGACTATTTCATCAGAAAAAAACATTTAAACTGGAATACAAATGACAACATTTTACTGTATAAACAAATCACAAAAAGAAGTTCTATCTTCTGGTCCTTTACCATCTACTTGGGGAACTATTTCTGGTGTAGATGTATTAGACGATGCACATAGAAAAGACATGACTTGGGCGGATTATCCGGATCATGCATTTTTAACTCAATCCGAAGCACTTGCGGCAGGCATTACGCAGAGTCAATTGGATACTGCAAATGCATCATACAGAAAATCAATTGTTCCAAATTCAATTACTATGCGTCAAGCCAGACTAACATTCTTGAGTGCAGGAATTCTAACGACATTAGAATCTGCTATTAATAGTATTCAGGAAGAAAATGCAAAAAGTGTCGCACAAATCGAATGGCAATATGGTGAATATGTTCAAAGAAATAACTCACCAATCACATCTTTAATTTCTAATGTTCTTGGACTTACTGAACTACAGATTGATGACCTTTTCATTGAAGGTATGAATCGATAATTCGATATCAAACAAAATCAAAACCCCCTTTATTGGGGGTTTTTTTATGAATGCCCAGTATTATAAATAGAGTAAAGACATTTTAAGGGGCACATTAAATGAGTACAAGCAAGCCAGCATCTAGAGATGAGTTTAGGGAATTCTGCCTTAGAAGATTAGGTGCGCCTCTATTAGAGATAAACGTAGCGGACGAACAAACTGAAGATTGCATTGAAATGGCATTTTCATACTACTACGATTATCACTACGATGCAACAGAGAAAGTGTATCTAGCACATCAAGTCACACAAACCGATATCACCAATAAATATCTTTCCATTGATGATTCCGTTATTGGTGTCACCAATATTCTTCCGATTGGTAATAGTTATTCTACAAACAACTTGTTCAATTTAAGATATCAGATTGCCCTTAACGACTTATTCGCATTCAATACAGGACCATTTGCACCATACTACATGGCACTTCAAAACGTTGCTTTAGCTGAAGAACTATTTGTTGGTAAACAAGCTATTCGTTTTCAACGCCACTCAAACAAACTTTATGTAGATATTGCTTGGGGTGAGAAAGTTGTTCTCGGTGAATACATTATTGTCGAAGCGTATCAAAAAATTGATCCTGACACATATACAGATATCTATAATGACAGATGGCTTCAGAGATATTGCACAGCACTCATTAAAAAACAATGGGGTGAAAACTTGAAAAAGTTTGAAGGACTTTCTATGCCGGGTGGCATTACATTCAACGGACAAAAAATCTGGGATGAAGCTACAGATGAAATTCAAGCTATCGAATCAGAAATGATTAGTTCGTACTCATTGCCTGTTACTGATATGCTAGGCTAACTCATGGCACGTAATCGTCATTTTAATCAATACACTCCTGTCAAACAGGAACAAAGTCTTGTTGAAGATTTAGTCATTGAATCCATTAAGATTTATGGTGTGGATGGTTATTACTTACCAAGAACACATGTAAACTTAGATAAAATTTACGGTGAAGATGCGTCTATGTTATTTGATGATGCGCTTGAATTGGAATTGTACATCAAGAGTTTTGATGGATTCGCAGGGCAAGAAGATTTTCTCACCAAGTTTGGTTTGCAAATTGACGAATCAATCACATTTGTTGTTGCACAGAAAAGATTCACACAATCATTGAAGCCATCATTCATAACAGAGTATGGATATAACTTTAAGAATGAGGATGGTGAATATTTATTGGATGAACAATCTTATGACTATGCAAGTATTTTAAGACCAAGAGAGGGAGACTTAATTTGGATTCCTATGCTTGGATACATGTATGAAATTAAATTTACAGAAAACATTGAGAACTTCTTCCAATTAGGTAAACTATACACATACGAAATGCGTTGTGATAGATACGAATACTCTAGTGAACAAATTAATACTGGTGTTAATGAAATCGATGCAATTGAAGATCAATATAGTCTTTCTACTGATAACATAGAAAAGATATTGGATGAAGAATCAAATATTTTTGCTTTAGAAGATGGCACTAGACTTGTTGCAGAAGGAGATACAGTTATACCATTTGAAGTTTCCGCAGACAATGAAGCAATTGGAGAGAAAATTATTGATGGAGATATTTTAGACTTCTCCGAAACAAACCCATTTGCACTTACAAGGACTTATTAACTATGATGTTCGGTCACGATTTTTACCATGGCACATTAAGACGTTATGTCGTTATGTTTGGAAACTTGTTTAATGAAATTCAAGTCGAAAGATATGGCACCGACGGAAGCAAACTGCAAACAATCAACGTTCCTATTGAGTACTCGCCGAAGCAAAAATTTGTTCAGCGTGTCTTAAGTGATCCCACACTAAATCGTGAGATTTCTGTTACTCTTCCTAGAATGGGATTTGAGTTTACTAGTATATCATATGCACCACAAAGAAAATTAAATAGCGCACATAAAATTATAAAAGGTGTAAACACTGGTGGCACAGACTTTGACTATACATACACTCCTGTTCCATATGATATCAATTTCTCTTTATATGCATTAGTTAGATATGCGGAAGACGGTACGCAAATTGTCGAACAGATTATTCCGTTCTTCACACCAGATTGGACAGTCACAATGAAACTTGTTCCTGAATTAGGAATCAACATGGACGTACCAATTGAATTAAACTCTGTCACAGTTGATGATTCATATGAAGGCGACTTTGATGGACGTAGAGTTCTTTCATGGCAAATGGATTTTACTATCAAAGGCTATCTATTCGGACCTAGTAGAAAATTCAAGTATATTTCCAATGCTGAAGTTAATACGTCAACCATTGATAATACAGCTATAAATATACAGACGTTCACTGGTGACGATAATTTTGACATAACTGAAACCCAAACAACACCCCCAATAATTCCTACATGAAAAAATCCGTTGATGATAAATTGAATGACATATTTGATGTGCAGGGTAAGATTGTTGAACAATCATTTCCTGTAGTAGAACAAGTTAAAGAACCCGTTTCTACTGGTGCACCAAATGATGAGTCTATAGATGCTGACTATGAATATGCGAGAGAGAATCTAAAGCTATTCATTGAGCAAGGCAAAGTTGCTATGGAAAACATTATCTTCTTAGCTAAAGAGGGTGAGTCTCCGAGAGCATACGAAGTTGTAGGTCAGTTGATTAAAACGTTATCAGACACTAACAAAGATTTGTTAGACTTAGGTAAAAAAGTAAAAGATTTAAAGAGTAAGAAAGATGACACACAACAACCACAACATGTAACAAATGCATTGTTTGTTGGTAGTACAGCAGAGTTACAGAAACTAATTGGTAAGAGATGACAGCGAAATCCTATCTAGGAAATTCTCTTTTAAAAGCATCTGGCGTTCCTCTCAATTTTACTAAAGATGAGATTGAAGAATACTTGAAATGCGCTGACGATCCGATATACTTCATTGAAAGTTATTGTAAGATTGTCACGCTA
>OCVQ010000817.1_pt1 | contig 26560 bp, 26 predicted proteins | sample 1539061 | NCBI WGS metagenome assembly OCVQ01 (sample SAMEA3355526, study PRJEB22509) | marine metagenome | biome: marine; feature: river plume; material: water | place: USA | collected 2010-08-08 | depth 0.5 m | reverse complement strand
GATATGGTTATGGATGCGGTGGAGAACTGCATAAAAGCTATAAACAATTTTGATTATGATAGACCAACTAGAACGGGTAAACCAAACCCCTTTAGTTACTTCACACAAATCAGTTACTTCGCTTTTCTAAGGAGGATAGCCAAGGAGAAGAAGCAATCTGACATTAAACAGAAACTCATAAACTATTCTGCCCCAGATGTGTTTGCCAACTTCGATAGTGACCAAAAAAATATGGGAGAAACTATGGTGGGTAAGATGAAAATTAGTAATGATGTTTTCTGGAAAGAACCTCAAGTGGAAGCAAGTGAAGACAAGGAAGGCACTGAAGATCTTGGGAAAAAAGCAAAAAGGAAAGTGCAAGAAGGCCCCTTAAATGACTTTCTAGATTAACATTCCTATTTTTTTATTATGAGTAAAGTTGCTGTAATCACAGATACACACGCTGGAGTCAAAAATGGTAGTGATATCTTCTTGGACTATTCTGAAAAGTTTTACCAAGATGTATTCTTCCCTTATTGCTTGGAAAATGAGATAACAAAGATATTGCACTTAGGTGATTACTTTGATCACAGGAAGGTAGCTAACATGAAAGTGTTGAGTAGGAACAAGGTCATGTTCTTGGATCGATTGAGAGAGTATGGAATGTCTATGGATATAATTCCAGGTAACCACGATTGTTTTTTCAAAAACACTAATGATCTTTGTTCTCTGGTTGAGATACTACAGCATTACGATGACATAGTTACTATTCATATGAAACCTAAAGTGGTGGATTACTATGGATTTAGAGTCGCTCTATTACCTTGGATTAACAGTGAAAACTATGAAGAGAGCATGGAGTTTGTAAGAAGTGCAGATGCACCCTTCCTCGGTGGCCACTTAGAATTTTCTGGATTTGAAATGATGAAAGGTGCTCCGCCATCTAAAAGTGGTATGGATGTCGCAGCCTTCTCTAGATATGAAAAAGTCATGACTGGTCACTTTCATACCAAGAGTAACAAAGGGAATGTATACTATCTGGGTTCTCCATTTGAATTGACTTGGGCAGACTCAAACGATCCGAAGTATTTTCATGTTATAGATACTGAGACAAGGAAACTCATTCCAGTTAGAAACAAATTAACACTCTATAATAAGTTAACTTACTCAGACAAGGGAGCAAGTGAAGACATTGAATCTGAGTTGAGTAATTACGACATGGATTCAGTTTCAGGTTCATTCGTAAAGGTTGTAGTTCAGCATAAGGAGAATCCATTTCTGTTTGATAAGTTTATAGATAGAGTCATTGAAAGAGAGCCATTCGATTTGAAAATAATCGAAAATTTTGATGAGTATCTAGGTGAGAATGTTGATGATGATGGTATAGATGTAGCCGACACTGTTGACTTGCTAAACACTTATGTGGACAATATAGAAACCCCCTTGGATAAAGAGAAGATAAAGAGTAAACTCCATGAGTTATATCTACTAGCCCAAAATGATGATGCACTATGATAATATTTAAGAAGCTTACATATTCTAATTTTTTGAGTGTGGGTAGCAATGAGATCACAATCGATTTCAATGATGTCCATTCAACTCTGATTATAGGTCACAATGGATCTGGCAAGAGCTTAATGTTAGATGCTCTCAGTTTCTCTCTCTTTGGTAAACCTCATAGAGCAATCAATAAGCCCCAGTTGATCAATAGTGTCAACGGGAAGAAGTGCAGAACTGAAGTTGAGTTCTCTATTGGTAGTAAAGACTACAGGATAGTCAGAGGTCTTAAGCCTAATATATTTGAGATATATGTTGATGGTAAGCTGATCAACCAAGAATCTCATACTAGAGATTATCAGAAACTATTAGAAACAAACATACTCAAGTTGAATCACAAGAGTTTTCATCAGGTTGTAGTTCTCGGTAGTAGCAACTTCGTTCCGTTCATGAAACTTCCTGCTAGTCATAGGAGAGAAGTGATCGAAGATATCTTAGATATTGGAATATTCAGTAAAATGAATCTGTCATTAAAAGAAGATCTTGCAAAACTTAAGGATCAACTTAGAGATACTGACTATAATATAACCTTGAATAGAGAGAAGATTCAAATGCAGAATAAGCATATCGACAGTCTCGAAAGCATAAGTGAAGATAACATCAATAAACTCAAAGAGGAAATAAAAGAGATTGATGATCAGGTTGATGTTCTCATGGAGTCGAACAAAGACATGACCTCCACATATCAAGCTGAGTATCAAGAGAGCTGTAAGTTGAGAGACAAGTATGAATCTGTATCCAAAAAATTAAATTCATATGAGAATCAGATACTTAATAATATCACTAAGATAAAAAGTGATACTTCATTTTACGAAGATAACGATACTTGCCCCACTTGCAATCAGAACCTTCCAGATGAAATCAAGAATGAAAACATAAGTAGTAACTCTTGCAAGTTGGAAAAGCTGGAGTCTGGTTATGATGATCTTAAGAAGTCTATAAAAGAGAATTCTGAATCATCTGATGAGGTTAGAAAGAAGTTGAACGATCTTTTTGAAATCAACAATCAGTTATCGACAAACCAATCACTGATTAGAAACTTCGAAAGCAGGAAGAACCAGTTACAGGACCAGCACAGTAAGGCTTATAATAACGATGACTTACTGAAAGCAAAAGAAGACCTTGCTGAGATGAGAGTTAATCAGAACTCATTATCTGTTGATAGGGATGATCAAAACGAAGAGAAGCAACTTAACGATGTTGTTAGCGAGTTACTTAAAGATAGTGGGATTAAAACGAAAATCATTAGACAATACCTGCCTCTGATGAATCAAGTTATAAACAAGTATTTAAATCTTCTAGACTTCTATGTTAGTTTCGAATTGGATGAGAGTTTCAATGAGACTATAAAATCTAGGCATAGAGATGTTTTCAGTTACTCCAGCTTTAGTGAAGGTGAAAAGGCTAGAATAAACTTAGCACTGATATTTGCGTGGAGACATATAGCATCACTTAAGAACAGTGCCAATACGAACCTATTAATACTTGATGAAGTTTTCGATGGTAGTCTTGATACTAGTGGTGTTGAGAATTTGAGTAAGATAATGAATACACTCGACAACAGCACTAGTGTTTTTGTTATAAGCCACAATCAAGAGGTTATAGATAGTAAGTTCGACCGAAAGATAGAATTTGAGAATAGGATGAACTTCACTAGGATCAAGTCGATAAATTAAATCGAATATCTATGCACTTTTATCTTTACATATTCTAAATTTCGTGTTAAGTTATAACCACGATGACAGAAACACCACAAGCAATCAACATCATAAGCAAAAGTCAACTTGCCAGACTCTTAGCAAAAGAAGACATAAAAGTGACAGTTGGTAATTACCAGACTGCTTTCTTCGATATCAAAAACCGCGAACTTGGTATTCCTAACTGGAACTTCACTAACAAAGGTGTTTTGGATTTGCTAATTGGTCATGAAGTTGGACATGCTTTATATACACCAGAAGATGCTATCGATCTCTTCAAAACGAGATTCCCTAATGCACCATTTGATATTTGCAATATCATTGAAGATATTCGAATCGAGAAAATGATTCAGAATACTTATCCAGGTCTTGTTCACTCCTTCAAGAAAGGTTATGAGCATTTCATCGATGAAGATCTTTTTCAGATTAAGGATAAAGACGTTTCTGAACTATCCTTTGCTGATAGACTTAATGTTCGTGCAAAAACTAGGAATGAAACTTTAGTTCCCCTTGATGCTGAAGAAGAACTTTTCTATGAGAAATGCCTGAATGCTGAGACGTATGATGAAGTCTTAGACCTTTGTGAAGAGTTGATCGAAAAAACAAAGGATGAAAATAAAGATTCTTCTGGAGATTCTGAAGAAGAACCTCAACTTGGTAGTGAAGAGGATGAGACTCCTGGAAATACATCTGAATCTCCCTCTAACGAAACTGAAGAAACTGAAGATGGTGAAGAAGATGATTCATCTGAAAACGACTCAAGCAAGATTGATGGTAATTCAGATGGTGATGCTACTGAAAATCTCAAGCCCTCACCCTCACTTGAATATAACCAGGATCTCGATAAAGACCTTGAAGATCTCGTTTCTGAAACAATGAAAGCACTTGAAGATGGTTTGGTTGAAAATCAGACAGATTCTAGTAATGAGATCATCATTAAAACTCCTTCATCAGAAGAGTTTCTTGAATGCGTAGTTCCAATCAAGACTGTTAGGGAAGCACGATACAATGCAAGGAATTATTCTCCAACATATCTAGAGAGTAGCCCCGATCAACTTTCAGATTGGTTAGAATATAAATCAGAAACCAAGAAAGCTGTATCTGTTCTTTTGAAGGAGTTCGAAAGAAGGAAAGCTGCTTTCCAATATAGCAGAGCTTCAGAAGCTCGTTCGGGTTCTATAAACGTTAACAAGCTTCATGCTTACAAGTATGATGACAAAATATTCAAGACAGTCACTATGCTTGCTGATGCTAAGAGCCACGGAATGGTTTTCTTCATCGATTACTCTGGGTCTATGTGCTACAGCTTAAGAGATGTTATCAAGCAAACTATTATGTTGGCAAACTTCTGTTACGCAGCTAACATCCCATTTGAAGTTTATGGTTTCACTTCACCTAGTTATATGTTGGAAATTCCACAGGTAAACGATTCCAATACTATTGGAACTAAGCTTCGTTTAAAAGATAGTCTTTCTCTGATTGAGTTACTTAACTCAAAACTAAAAAGGAGAGACTTCGAAATAGCCTGCAAAGAACTTTACACTCAATCACTTTACAGTGGAAATACATTTGGATCTCCATATGAGGGCTTGGGTTCTACTCCTCTAACTGAAGCACTACTAGCAGCTCACCACGTAGTTAAAAAATTCAAGAAGAATAACTCAATCCAGAAAACGACAATCATGGTTCTTTCTGATGGTGATGGACAACCCATTAGTGTTAGAGAGAGTGAAGTTGATGGTGATTACAGTAACTCAAAAAGTGCCTGGGGAGCTAAAAAATTCATCAATGTTAATGGTGAAATTATCGATGTTTCAAACTTCCAAAATGCCTATCCACATCTGATCGAATCCCTAAAGAAAGCTGGGAATACTGTTATTGGATTTTACATTTTTTCTGGAAGGAAAAGCAATTACAAGTATCATCTCAATCGCTCACTTTACTCCACTAAAACTAAGATTGAGAATATTGATGAGCATATTGAAAAGCTAATCAACTCTAGTAAGAAGAGAAAAGAAAAGTTCGTCACTATTGAAGGCGGATTCAATTATGACAACTATTATGTATTCAATAATACATCTTTCAAAGAAAGCCGAGATGCAAATTTCAATGATGATGACTTTGAAGTTGGTGACTTGAATAGTGCCCGTGACAGAAACAAGGTCTTAACTAAGTTCAAGAAGCAGGGAGTCAACAAGAAAAATCAAAGAACATTCCTCACTAAGTTTGCTGAAGTGATCTCCTAAAAAAAGTTCATTTCATATGATTTAGATGTTTACATAAAGTAAAAAGTGTGATATAATCACCTCGAAAGGAAGACAATAAGTCATCCAAACAACACCACAATATTATGACAAATAACACCACCGAAAAAATGTCCATTGCAATTTCAGCAATGGAGAGTATTCCATCATTCCCTAACGTCAAGACAAGTGACATTTACAAAGCGGGTCGTGCGGCTGGAATGAAATTCAAAGATATCAAATCTTCACTCCTAGTTAATGAAGCTGGATGGGGTGTTTATCGAATTGATCTAGGTATGAAACCAGTTGAAGTAATCAAAACTCCAAAGAGTTTAGATCCAGTTGTAGAAGCTCCAGCAGCTCCAACTCCAACTCCAGGCCTAACACCCGCAAGTTCTTTCAATCTCAATACAACGTCAAACACTGTTGCTATTGTTCCAGAGAGTGATCCTACTTTCATTCAGTGGGGTGAATTCAAATCTATTAAAGCTATTATTAATTCCAATCAGTTTTTCCCTCTATATATCAGTGGAATGTCTGGTAACGGAAAGACCATGATGGTAGAGCAAGCCTGTGCTAAAACTAAACGCAAATATGTCCGAGTTCAGATCTCACCTGAGACTGATGAAGATGATTTGATCGGTGGTTTTCGACTCGTAAATGGAGAGACTATTTTCCACAAGGGCCCAGTTATCACTGCAATGGAAGAAGGATGTATCCTCCTTATTGATGAGCTAGATCGTGGGACTAATAAGATTATGTGCCTGCAAGGAGTTCTAGAAGGAAAGCCAGTTCTAATCAAGAAGACTGGAGAGACTTCATTCCCTGCACCTGGATTCAATGTAATTGCTACTGCAAATAGCAAGGGTCGGGGTTCTGAGGATGGAAGATATTCAGCAGCTCAAATTATCGATGATGCATTCATTGAAAGGTTTGTTGCTTCAATTGACCAGCCTTACCCAGATTTCAATGTCGAGAAAAAGATCATTACTAAAGTAATGGAAAGCCTCGAAATCAAAGATGATGAGTTTGTTGAGAAGCTCGTAGGATGGAGTTCTATCATCAGAAAGACATACGATGCTGATGGTGTTGATGAAGTTGTAAGCACCCGTCGTCTATGCCACATCGTAAAAGCCTATGGAATCTTCGGTGATAGGCTCACTGCAATTAAAATGTGCATCACTCGATTCGAAGACGAAACCCGAGAAGCATTTCTTGATCTTTATACCAAGCTCGATGGTGAAGTTTCAAACGATTTAAGTGACTCCAGTGATGGGGTTCACACTGAACAAGGTGGTTCATCTGTTGCCCACTAAAAAAACAGATATCAAAACAATAATAAAAAATAAAGTAAATATTATGACTAAAAAAGAAATCGCAAAGTTCCGAACTCAAGTTAAGCGCAACAGCCAACCACTTGCAATTACTAATATGCTTTCAGCTGGATATCAATTCTCAGTTGATGATGCAATGCAAGCAGGGATTGCTGACCCACGCCGAGTAGTGAACCGACTTCGTCAGCAACATAAACTTCCTATCACTCAAGATCTCTATGAGGTTCGTGGTGGAAAAACTGTTAAGCGTTACTCTCTGTCTTCTAAGAAGACTCGCTAACAAAGTGAAGTGGGGGTGTGTTCGTGGTGTTCACACCCCCACTATTTTTATTTACAAAACATCACATATATAGTATAATAAATTATGTCGAAATTATCAAAAGAAACAATTGAAGTTCTCAGTAACTTCTCAACTATCAACCCGAACCTAGTCGTTAAGAAAGGGAATGTGATCAATACTATTTCAGAAGCTAAGAATATTCTAGCTATTGCTAAAGTGGAAGAGACATTCGAATCAGACTTTGGCATTTACGATCTCAATGAATTCATTAATGTTCTAAACTTAGTTGACGAACCTGACTTGGATTTCAGTGAAAACAGTGTAACCTTAAAGGGTGCAAACTGTAATGCAGTTTATAGATTCGCTGATGAGAGTATCCTAACATCTCCAACCCAAAAGCTTAACATGCCTGATGCTGATGTTGAAGTATTGATCAGTGGAGAAGTTATAAATCAAATTAGGAAAGCATCTAGTGTATTGAACCATTCCATTGTAAGTCTCAAAGGCTCAGGTGGTAAAGTAGAACTAGTTGTAAATGACCCTAACAACCCAACTGCAAATACTTACAACATTACCCTTGATGAGGATAATGATTGCAAGCAAGATTTCGATTTCCAATTCTTGATTTCAAACTTCAAGCTCATTGGAGGTGACTACAAAGTTAAGATCAGCTCTAAGTTGATTTCAAACTGGTCTAAAGTGTCAGATAGTGAAATCGAATACTACATCGCCCTAGAAAAAACATCAACATTTGGATAAACAAAATAAAAATATGAAAAAAGAAAAAGAAGTAATTGAAGCTGAAGAAATTCAAGAAGGTGCAGAAATGCAACTGGATCAAGATGCAGAAACACCCGCTGAGAATCAGCCTTCGATTGTAGTTTCACTCGTAGGAGTAAAGTTAATGTGTGAGATTATTGATCTTGCATCACTCCGTGGTGCATTTCAACCTAATGAGTTTAGCACTATCGGTAGTCTATACACTGAGTTGAAGAAGCATCTTCCACCTGCACCTGCACCTGCACCTGCTACTACTGAGAGTGAAGAGTCTGAGGATGGTCAAGAAGAATTAGATCTGTAATATGGAATTCGAAAAAGAAGAAGACCACAACACCTTTGTTAACGCAATGAAGGAGCTGTGCAAAGAATACGATTTGATTTCAGATTCTCGATTGCAAGCCAATGAGATTATTAAGGAAGTTTCTGACTCCCTTGATATTCCTAAACCTATAATTAGAAAAGTTGCAAAGATCTATCACAAGAAAAATGCAGCTGAAATTAAAAGTGAAAATGATTTTATTGAGGAACTCTATAGTTCTATTTCAGTAAAATAAAAAACAAAATATATTATGATTGAAACATTGTGGGTCGAAAAGTATAGACCAAAAAACATCGATGATTGCATCTTACCGAAAGATCTCAAGGGAGTCTTTAATGGCTTCGTTAAGAGTGGTGATGTCCCGAATATGATACTAGCTGGATCTGCTGGATTAGGTAAAACTACAGTAGCTAAAGCATTATGTAATCAATTGAAATTGGATTGGATAATCATCAATGGATCTGAAGAGAGTGGTATTGATACACTTAGGAATAAGATAAAGCAATTCGCATCAACTGTCAGCCTCACTGGAGGTATAAAAGTTGTCATCTTGGATGAGGCAGATTACTTGCAAGCTCAAAGTACACAACCAGCTCTACGTGGTTTTATCGAAGAGTTTAGTAGTAACTGTAGGTTTATCTTGACCTGCAACTTCAAGAATAGAATAATCGATCCACTACATTCAAGATGTTCTGTTATCGAATTCAACACTACAAAGAAACAGCTTGCTGGATTAGCAGGTCAATTCATGAATAGAGTTGAGTATATTCTGACTGAAGAAAATGTTTCATATGATAAAAAGACTATCGCAGAACTAATCATTAGGCACGCCCCAGATTGGAGAAGAGTGTTGAGTGAATGCCAGCGGTATGCTAGTTTAGGTGAAATTCCTACTAGCATACTTGTTGGTAGTTCTGATGATAACATAAAAGAAGTCATCGATTATTGTAAAGATAAGAACTTCAAAAAGATGAGGATCTGGGTTGCTAATAATGTATCACTTGATAGTTCTGTTATCTACAGAAAGATATACGATAAAATTTCTGAAAGTGCTGAACCTGAAAGTATTCCAGCTGCAGTTCTAATCTTAGCTGACTATTCATACAAAGATGCTATGGTAGCTGATAAAGAGTTAAATTTATGTGCATGTTTTGTTGAGTTGATGGCTAACATAAAGTGGAGTTAATATGCCAATTGACCACAACAATAGAAAATGCGAGGTAAGGGATTGCCACCGACTAGGTCAAAAAACTGGTTATAAACTTAAAGATGGAACTCCATGCAGGGGTAAGTTTTGCACCATACATTGCAAAGCGAAATATAAAACAAAAGGATGGCACGTTGTATTCAGAAAGACTTATTGTGAGAATTGCGATGGTAGACTTGGTTTTAAATGCAGGTATAAAATACGATACGAAGGTCAACTTGGGGTAGATCATATAGATGGTAACAACTCAAATAATGATGAGAAGAACCTGCAAACACTTTGTCATAACTGCCACTCCTACAAAACATATATAAATGAAGACTACAGAAAAACTAAATCTATTTGATATCATATCCAATATAAACGGGGGTAAGAAATCAAAAGATATCTTAAAGGGGGTGTGTGCATATAATGATGAAACCTCACTAGACCCCTCAAATCCAGAAAAGGTATATGCTTCTTATATGATAAATCGAGGATTCTCATACTTTAATGATACAGTTTGCCTGGCAAATGAAATGAATATGAGGCATCATTTACCACCTAGAATGCAATACGATTTCCTAAAGAACACTATTAGACCTAGGAAAAGATTCAGCAAGTGGTTTAAAGCAATGACTGATGATGATGATATCGAGTTGATTAAAAAGCATTACGATTATAGCAGTGTTAGGGCTAGAGAAGTTTATCCCCTGTTCAATGAAGATCAATTAAAAGAGTTAAGGGACCTATATCAGAGTGGTGGAAAAGAATAAATAAACTAGTTATGAATGAACTAGAAAATGAAAACATTGATTGGGAGCCTCGAGATATGCTTGAAATATATCTCAATGAACCAGACGACTTTCTCAAAGTAAAAGAAACTTTAACAAGGATTGGTGTTTCTTCAAATAGAGATACGAATGTTCTGTATCAGAGTTGCCACATACTGCACAAGCAAGGTAAATACTTTATACTTCACTTTAAAGAACTTTTTATGCTAGATGGAAAACCATCTACATTTACACTTGATGATCTCCAAAGGAGGAACACAATTGCAACTCTGCTGAGTGATTGGAACTTACTTAGTATTGTTGACAAAGAGTCATGTAAAGATTGCTCAAACCTAAAGCAAATTAAAATTATATCTTTTAGGGAGAAGAGTGAATGGCAACTGAAGAGTAAGTATAATATTGGTAACGTTAAGAAGCCATATTAAATATGATAAAAACCCAGTTGTTTTTCTTATAAATAAAATCTGAGTATAATAAGTTTTTATATTCAAGAGATGCCTACGGGGTCTCAATTTACATACAACTTGCTTAAAAGGAGTTAAAAAATGACAATAACAAACAGAATAAATGGTGTGGTGCCTCGTGCATTCGCAGTTGGGTTCGATTCAATCATTGATAGACTTGAATCACTTTCAGTAAATGAAAAAACATCTTATCCACCTCACAATGTAGTTAAACATAGTGATAGTGAATTTGAAATCTCTCTTGCAGTTGCAGGATTTAGTGATAAAGATTTATCAGTAAAACAAGATAAAGATCAGCTTATCGTTTCATCAGATGGAGTTGATTTAAACGGAGATAAAGAATACCTTCATAAAGGAATTGGAACTCGCAGTTTCGTTAAAACCTTCACACTTGCTGAACACATTAGAGTTAGTGAAGTGAGAATAACTGATGGGATTCTTTCAATCTATTTAAACTTGGAAGTTCCCGAAGAAATGAAGCCTAAAACCTTTACAATTCTTCAAGATTCCGACTCTTAAATAAACAAAGGATAATAACCAAAGCAAGGGCTTCTCATTTACGGGAAGCCCTTTATCTTTTATGAACTTATTTTACATATAAATAAAAGATATGTCGAGGGAGTTCAAAAAAGGTAGCCTAGAAGAAGCTGCTCAAAAAGTTTTAAATGCCAGTAAGATCGAAGAGGTTGAGTATAAGGGTCGCAAAGTTAAACTCAATGATCCATTTCGTTCTGATGACGACAAGAAGAAGTTTTATGTTTATGTTAAGAATGAAAAGGGCAACATAATAAAGTTAGGTTTTGGAGACCCCAACACTGATATAAAACGTGACAACCCCGCAAGATTGAAAAGTTTCAGAGCTAGACATAAATGCGATACAGATCCAGGACCAAAATGGAAAGCTCGTTATTGGTCTTGTAAGTTTTGGGAGAAGAGCAAAACTGTAACAGATCTTTTAAAGTAAATTTTTTAAGTATTATTATATACTAAATACCTTAACATAGCAAATTAAAAAACAAACAAAAATATGGCAACTCAAATAATCAGCGGACCAGCTCCAGATGTTACTTCAGAACCTCTTAAATATAATTCTTCAGAATCAACTTTTGCCTTTTATGGTGACTTTGGTGGTGGAACATTAACAGTTGAAGCTTCATTCGATAGTGGTGTTACATTCATTACTCTAAAGAAATCAAGTGGTGATCTTTTGGAAATAACAGAGGATGAAATCCACACTATTGCACTTGGAAGATGCTTAATTAGATACACTATCACTGGTGCTACATCAGCACCCGCTGTTAATGTGACTATTAAGGACTAATAACAAGTGAACGGCAGACCATCGATTTCCGCTACTTCTTTTGCTTCGGCTGTAAAAGATGTAGTGAAACCAGCAGTGATAGATGAAGGTGAAATCACCTTTTTCTACAAGAGGCCTGATGGTTCATCCATGTATAAAAGACCAGATCTTAAATCATCTTACGTTGTTTACGAAGAAACTATCCAAGATTACAAATACCTCATATTGGGTCTAACTGACTTTAAGTCTTCATTCCCTTCTAGCACAGTATCTAGTAACAGTTCAACACCAGTAAGCATTACAAGAGGTGAATATGATTCTTCTGGTTCAGTATGGGGTACTGCATATAGTGAAGATCTGGTTGCTGATACACTTATTTCAAGTCAAGATTGGGAGTTGAGAGTTGGAAAGGGTGGTCAGATTTACTCTTTGATTACTGACGAATTAGGTGAAACTGTACCTCCGCAAAAAACTCAAGGTGATGTTGCACCTTGGGTCGATGAAGTATGGCAAACAGTAGCAGTAGACCAAACAGCAACTCCTACACCATATAACCATAGTTCGGGGGTTTATCTAGCTAACCCTGAATTAAATGAGCCTTATTACACCCCTAGACTCGCTACACAAATAGATGAAAATGATAAAAGCTTTTATTCTATAAACTGGAGTCAACCGAGTAATGATGGAGGCTCTTATCAATTAGATCGCAAATCGTATTTATTAAATTTAACGAAGTATAAAGATTTAGGTGATGGAGTAATTGAAGTAACTCTAGGTCATTATAATTTCGGTCCCGATACCTATGATTGGCACAACATGCCGTGGGGTGGAGTAAGAAGAACTTCGATGGATCATGGATTTTATACACAGAGTGATCAGCAGACTTACGATCCTTTAACTGGTCATTGGGCAGAACCAATAAGAAAAACAGAAGATACTGGTGGATGGTTCGTATTTAGTTCTGAAGAAAATGGTGATGGGCATTCAATGGGTTGGGTTTATGGTCAAGATGGTGGATTACCCGATTCATATAGTAGCAGTCCAAACTTCATACGAATGGGATACACACAACCTTTAACATTAGATCCAAATGTTAGTGAAGGCGACTTTAGAAATTACCTCGTCTCTACGTGTGTAAGAAGATATAATCTATCCACAAGAAGAGGTATATGGGTAAGGTGCTACTTAGTATTTGGTGATGATCGTGATGATGTAAGACAAAAAACGTTAAATAGAGATCTCGTCAATCAGACTACATTTGAAGAAATGGATAATCTAGAGTCAGAAAGCTCTTTGATTGGATACAAACTTAGCTTAACTGGTGGTGATCTTACTATTGAAAAAAGTGATAGTCCAGATTTCTATCTTTATGAACAGCTTATTAATAAGGGTATGCCATTGTTTGAGATGGTAAAAACAGATGGAACACGATTCGTGACATGGAATCCTTATACATCTGGAACAACAAAGTTTTATGATGGATCAGTAAAAGAAATCAATTTACTTGGTTTTGCTTTAATGACAAATGATGTAACCAGTGATTATAACTATGATACTCTAGATAGTGTTTTCTCAGAATATCCTTCATACTACAATAGTGATAATGAATCACTTTCTGTGAGATTATCATAAATATAAATAATTATTATAACGAAAAATCAATAACCTAGAAAGAATAAAATGCCAGAACATGTGATAATAAAAGAGGATATAGATATATTCTTGCAGAGTATTGATAAAGTTGAGGCATGTACCTCACTTGACTTGGGTAATGTTGACAATACTTCAGACCTGGATAAGCCAGTTAGTAGTGCATCACAAGCACAGTTAGATTTAAAAGCTGACAAATCAGATACGTATACTAAAGCTGAAATCGACTCTGAGATCTCAACTAATGTTGCAAGTAGTGTCGAAAGTTTAGTTGACTCTGCACCCGAAGCTTTAAACACACTCAATGAACTAGCTGCAGCTCTTGGTGATGATGAGAATTTCTCTTCCACTGTAACGAACTCAATTGCAGCTAACACAGCTGCTTTAGATTTGAAAGTTGATATCTCTAGTTTCACAGCTAGAGTTAATGATTATCTCTCTCCACAAACACTAGTTTCTGGCCCAACAGTTTCTTATGATTGTAGTAATGGAGTTAATGCTATTCTTACTTTAACTTCAGATTGTCTTCTGGAAAATATAACGAATGCAACTGCAGGTTTAAATGGAACATTATCAATTGTGCAAGATTCAGTTGGTGGTCACCTGCTAACACTGGATTCGAATTACACTATAATGAATGGAGATACTGTTTACACTTCAGGTATGTTGCCAAATACCATAGGTAAAATCTCTTGGGATACACACGATGGTGTTAACTTCTTCCTTTGGGTGACAACTTAAGATGAGTGGATTAAATATAGCTCAAGGCAAAAAGCCAGGAAAGGAATTTCCTTTCATATCAGAATGGGTAACAACCTCTGATAACTTCAACATAAAAATTGGTGTCGCTGGAACTTACGATTGTAGAATCGATTGGGGTGATGGAAACAAGGAAACGTTTCGTGGTTCACCTTCTTTCATTGAACATGTTTACACCACTGCTGGAACTTACACGGTATCCATTACTGGTAAATTCCCTAGAATATACATGTTGAGAAATGGTTCTACTAGAGGTAACCTGAGAAAAGTTTTGGATCTTGGTGATGTTGGATGGACTAATTGGTTTCATGCATTTGGAAATTGTACTCTATTAACTAGCATATACAGAACTCCTGGTTTACCCAATGTGGCTAGTAGCAGTTTTGAAAAATTCCTTATTAGTGCTTATGGAATAACCTCAATCCCTCCTCTCAAGGATATGGTTGATAAGATAACCAGCTTTTACTATTGCTTTAGAAGAAACTATCAACTCGTAGAGGTTGATACTAGAGGTGTTAATTGTCATTTTAGTTCAAGTAGTGCATTGTATATTGCATTCAATAGTGATTCAAAACTAGAAAGAGTATTGGGTGCCGACAACTGGATACTTGGAAGTACGAATCGTATTGATCAAATGGCTAGAGGTTGTTCTAGGCTGGAAGAATTTGGAACTGCCAACTGGAGTACTGGTAATCTTAGATACTGGAGTAATGCATTCAGCGGTTGCTACAATGTAAAAATTGACTATAGAAATTGGAACATATTCCGCGCTGATAATTTAGGATTTCTCTCTGATACTCTCAGAGATGATGATATCTGGTCTGATGCTTTGATTTACTGGGCAACATTGAACTTCACTAAAATTGTAGGAATCAGATCACCTGGAAACGGCTCTTGTAAATTCAGAAAGGATGCAATATGGGCAAGGGAGAAGTTAAAATTAACTAGAACTATAACAGATGCAGGACCACAAGAAGAGTTCACAAGTTTAGAATTAGTTGTTAATGTCACGAATCAAAACAGCTTCACTCTACCAGCTGAAAACGTTGGAACTTATGATGCAACAATCGAGTGGGGTGATGGAACATCATCCTCGATAACATCGTATAATGATCCTAACTTAAGTCACACATACCCCTCATTTGGTGAATACATAATAAGTGTTTCTGGTGATTTTCCAAAGTTAAATTTTTCAAATTCAAATTATAAAGATAGACTTGTTGCTATAGCTAACTGGGGTTCTTATGGTGAAAGTAACACCGACAGTAGTAACTCTTTTGAGGGATGTTCAAACTTGATATTTGTAGCGGGTGATAGTTCATTCCCATTATGCACCAATACAGATTCAATGTTTAAGGGTTGTGGTGCTATCAATAATGTAGATACTACACCACAAACAACAGATACAACTGTTTACGATAGCTCAGGTAGTGCTGTAAGATCAGTATCAGGTACTATACCAGGTAACTGGGCGAGGTATGATGCTGATGTTCGGGGTATATCATTCGGGTCAAATGTAACATCGATAGGTTCAGCTGCATTTAGGCAACATGATTGTAATGAGATTAATATACCAAGTAACGTAACCTATATCAGCAATGACGCTTTCTTCCAAGCATCACAGATTGGTATAACACTGAACTTCAGTGAGGGGTTAGAAACTATTAGCAACAGTGCATTTCAAAGCGGTCAGTATGGTGGTGATATTATTTTACCAACAACTCTAACTAGTATAGGCACTAATGCATTTTCAGCATTAAACGGAAATACAGTTGAACGTAGATATTACGTTAACTCACCAGCTAGCATATTCACTGGTTCTCAATCAATGAGATTCCACCAAATATGCACAATTTATGTTCACCCAGACTATCTTGCTGAGTATGATAGTGCATGGAGATCAACACATGCACAAGAGGGTATAACAGTCAAAGAATGGAAAACATATCCAATTCCAGTCAGTGATGAAAGAATAGCAATTAAAGATGGGTTCGACCTGGAGTCGTCAACAGATGTTTCAAATTTATTTTCTGGTTCTATGGTAGAGTCACTTCCATCATCATTAACACTCAGTAACGCATTAACAGCTAACAGCATATTTAATGGTTGTAAAAATCTAAAATCTCTGCCAACAGACTTGACCTTGGATTCAGTTACAACTGGAACTGATATGTTCTCTGGTTGTAAATTCATTCAATCAACCGCAGGTTTGATTTTAAGTAATTTATCAGATTTTACTAATACATTTTTCGATTGCTCTAGCCTAGTGAATATAGGAACTGACTTATCACCCACAAACATGAACGATGGAACTGGGATGTTTACAGGTGTAGCTGCAACTACTCTGTCTTATTCGGATTTTATCAAAAAGTTAGACTCCATCAATACAAATACTAACGTCACTTTTGATGGTGGTTCAAGTCTATACGATTCATCTTCCAGAACTAGTTACTCTAACTTAACAGATACTAAAGGATGGAATATCTCAGATGGAGGCTTTGATGCTTCCACTTCAGATTACATCACAGAGCAGACATTTTTACAACCAGTATCTAGATGGAAGTTAGATGAAGATTCTGGTTCAGTTGCAATTGATGATATATCATCGAACAACGGTGACTATGCGAATGTAGATGGTCAAGAGTGGGCCTCATCTAGTGGTTCTAGGGATTACGATAGTGCACTTACTGGCACTATATCACCAACATTCAATCCAACTGGTAATGGAAGAGTCGTTAATTGCGGACAGGCTGGAGAATTCTCATTTATACCAAAGACAGGAGTATTCACAATTGAATCTCTTGTTAGACTTGACGGCAATTTAAGTAGTGATTATGTGTGGAGGATTTTAGGCACAAACATATTAACCTCCCAAGTTGGCTTCGGGTTTATGTTTGATAATTTAGTTGCAAGCGGTTCACCTTCTGCACTTAGATTATATGTAACTAATGGTAGTGGTACAGCTAGTTATAACAGTTTCGATACATCTGGATTTGTATGGGATAATGATTGGCATCACGTAGTAGTCACTGGTGATGGAACTAACGTTAAATTTTACATTGATGGTGTTGAATCTAATGGCAGTGTGGGCATAGGTAGTCTTGCTACAAGTGACATAACTTCACCATTAAGCCTCGCAGACTTCACTCATACAAGTCAATTGGATACACTAGAAGGTGGTCTTCAGAACGTTACCATTTATGACACGACACTAACACCTTCAGAAATTTCATCACTCTATACAAGTTCTACTACATTTGAATATAAAGTAGAACTACCAGTTCCAGTAGCTTACCACGATCTGGTAAACACTAGTGGAAAGGATGGAATAGGAAGCTTAGATTTCACAACAGTATCTAATTGCTATGTCACACAATACGGGTCGCCCGATGGATCAAGTAACTGTCTTAGTATGGGGCATAATGGATACATGAACTTGAGTGCAAATCCAACTTCACTTGGTTACTCAGATGCATACACTTTCAATATATGGGCTAAATTTGACTCTTTGAGAACTGGTTTATGGGGGAACTGGGTTATGAATTGGAGAGGGTCTTCAGCAACTCCTAAATTCGCTCAAATCATATACTCTAGTGCAAATAATGACGGCCCGACTGAGAGTTTATATGGAGGTGATAATGAATTTGCAAACGTCATTTCAGCTGACGATATTCAAGTTGAGGCTGATAGATGGTATATGCTCACTCTCACACAAGATTCTTCTGAAAATGAAAGTAAATTTTACGTAGATGGTGTTCTTCAAGGAACAGGAACTCCTGTCAATTCAACTTTTCCAAATTCAAATCTAAACCTTACACTCGGAGTTGCAGCTTGGAGTTTCAGTTTTGACGAAACTAAATTCGCGGGAAGCCTGTTTGGGAATGGTATGTGGAATACACCATTAAATACCTCAAATATAAGCTGGTTGTATAATTCGGGTGCAGGAAGGAAGAGTGCTGAACTTCTACCAAAACCCCCAATTGAAAATCTAAAATCTTGGTATGAATTTGAGCAAGACTCTACAGACTCACACTCTGGTGGATACAATTTGACAAGTACGGGTATATCTTATGGTGCTAGTAGGAATGGTGGTAATGGTGCAGTATTCACATCAAGCAACTCTAGCATTAAAGGCACAGCCTCATTCCCTACTGGTGAACACACTTTAGCATGTTGGTTCAAACCAAATGCAAGTGACCCCAGTGGTTCTGGTTATGGTTTGGTTGGAAACTGGGTTGGTGACGGAAACCAAAGAAAAAGTCTCCTATATCTTGAAGGTTCAGGTCGCGCTAGATTTATAGTATCTGGTAACGGTGCAGGTGCAGTATCACCTTTTGCAGAAACGAGTAGTCAATACTTGACACCGCAAACGTGGTATCACTTAGCTGGTGTTTATGATCCTGTAAACTTAAAACATAAACTTTATATAAACGGAGAGTTAGTTGCGAGTCAACCAGCTCCAAGCACGCTAGATGTAACAAGCAATTACTTAGAAATAGGAACTTGGAATAATGGTTATGCTACCTCGAATGCTAGTGGAATCATTGATGACGCCTGCGTATTTGACAAAGCACTGAATATTCAAGAGATTAAGTGGTTAGCCAGCAGTGAAGGTAAATATCAAAACTTATAAAAATGAAACACGTATTAATTCAAATTGATCCACTAGAGATCGTAATAGATAATATTAAAGGGTATCCTTTAACGAGAGAAGTTGGTGATCCTTCAACTTGGTCTAGTCCATCAGGTTACAAGTATATACCATTATTACCTATGCCAACAGAAGAACCAGCTAGTGGTAATCAGTGGGTTACTAATCTAACTGATACTGAAGTTAATTGGATCGAATCCTCTTTAGAAACAATTACGAATGAAAGCACAGAAGAAGATGGCATTTCTAAATTGACACTGATGAAGAGACTTCAATTTATTGGAAAATGGGTAAGCTTCAAAGAAGTTCTTCAAACTCTTGACGAAGATAGTTACGATGCTTGGAATCTAACACAAGAGGTCAAGTCTAGTAACTCCATTGTTATCGACAACAGAGCTGGTATTATCCAATATCTTCAAATTACGGAGCAACAGTTTTCCGATATTTTAGATCCATTTTCAGATGTTGGTGAAGGAATAAACCCTAACGCATAGTATAAGTAAACTATAGGAGAGTGTAATCATGTCAAACAACAGAAGAAATAGTCTAGATAAAGTTCCTTTAAAATCACCAGTGGGTAAAGTCGTTTATTCACCTGTTGTTCAGTATGGCATCTCACAACCACCAGAGGTAAATGAAAACCTGACATTCACTGTAGATGCTGAAGCTGGTCAACCATTTGCTTACTATGCAAGAAACGTTGGAACTTATGATGCAACAATCGATTGGGGTGATGGAACACCACCACAATCTGTAACATCGTATAACGATCCCAATTTAACACACACTTTTCCAGCTACAAATTTATATGAAGTCAACATAAGTGGAGTGTTCCCATCACCTGGTGCGTGGCCCCCTCCTTCTTCACCTCCAATTTGGGATGCGATACCAAGTGTATCTAACCTTGGAAAAGTTGGATATGAAAGCTTAGAGTTTGCATTCGCAGGTAGGTCGTTGGAATCCTTTGTATCTGGTAATACAGATACATCCAATATTACTTCGTTCGATTATATGTTTATTAAATGCAACAATATGACAAGCATTGATATCTCAACTATGGACACTTCTAGTGCGATTAGGATGGCGGGAATGTTCAACGGAGTTAATTCAGCTGATATTGACGTATCAAATTTAGATACATCAAGTGTAGCTTGGATGCCAGGAATGTTCGCCAATAGAGGAGCTAGAGATTTAATTGGATTGGAAAATCTCAACTTTGAAAGTGCAACAAACATGGGTAATTTTATGAAGAACTCACAGCTCCCAACTAGCAGTTATGATAAACTCCTTATAAGCATTTCTAATCAGAACGTTAATTCGGGATTGGGTGTGCATTTTGGTAGTAGTAGATACACTCCGAATAGCCCCGCATCAGTCGCAAGAGATTATTTACTCAACGTTAAAAATTGGGCTATCTCAGATGGAGGCCCAGCTTAACAACTAATAAAATGATAATTACAAAAACAGAAGGATATTTCATAGTCAACAGAGGCTTGTTTATTTTGAACGAAGGTAATATTTTATCCTACAACTCAGAAACTAGTGTCCAAGAATTTGAAACTGAAGCTGAAGCTATAGATGCTCATATACTGCAATTTCCAGATGATTATCTGGAACAAACATTTTAGATAAATATATCTATGGCTCAGTGGAATACAGAAGATCAAGAATGGATTTTCAACAATGATACATTGTTTGAAGCTAGTATGCAGGTTGATGAATATGGAAACCCCGTAAAAACTCAAGCTGCAGCTAGTGTTAGTGCTTTTGGTGAAAATGTCAGTGTTCAAATAACACCAGTATTTCAACTTGATGGTTTATATGGAATAGATAATCCATCATTCGAAACTTACTCAGAGAACGGTGGATTAGTGCACAGCACAGGAACTTTAATGGAGTGTAAGAGTGGAACTTCACTTGGTGGATACGGAGTCATAAGATCAAAGAGAGCAGTAAGATATCGCCCAGGTCAAGGTGCAATGACAAGATTCACTTCTCAATTTACATCTGGTATACCTGGGTATACTCAAAGAGCAGGATTCTTTACCCAAGAGCAAGCACTTCAAGTTGGTTATGATGGTGATAAGTTTGGAGTATTACTTCAGAACGGAGGTAAAGCTCACATTCATTCTTTCCAAATAGATACTGAAGCAACTTCTTCTGGAGACATTACACTAACCTTAGATGACACTGACTACGTAGTATCCGTCTTAAGTGGTGATACTATTGGAGCAATTTGTGCAAAAATAAATGAACAGTTTTTATCTTCCCCTTGGGTCACAGAGTATTCTAGTAATAAAGTTTGTTTCCTTTCAAAATCAGTTGGATCTAAAAGTGGTTCTTTTTCATTCGTAGACACTGGCTCTACTGGAATAACTTCAACTCTTTCTCTTGCTCAAGAAGGTGCAGATCATATAGAAAGTTGGACTTACCAAGAAGATTTCAATGAAGATAAATTAGATGGAACTGGAACGAGTGGCTCAGTAATTGATCCAACTAAACTTAATGTTTATCAGATAAACTTCAGATGGTTAGGTGCAGGTGAACTCAGATTCGCAATAGAGAACCCCACCAATGGAGATATGATTATCTTCCATAAAATCAGATATGCTAATAAAAATGATGATGTTCATCTTGACAACCCCTCACTAAAAGTTGGATATGTAGCAGCTTCTATTGGCGGTTCTGGGTCAGAAGTTTCAGTATCAGGTGCATCAATGATGGGTGCAATTGAAGGTTTAATTCTAAATACCAAATATCCTTCTTCAATTGGAGTTGGTCTTGATCCCGTCCCTAACTTAACAGCTGATGATGATCATCACGTTTTGACGATCCACAATAGATTGGTTTATAAAAACAAAGTAAACACTAGAGAACTTCTACTAAAAAGAATCAACGGGTCATTCTTAACTAACCCGAGTGGAACACCTGTTTCAGTATTCGTTTATGCTAATTTTGAAGGTTTAGTTAATTTGAGTTATGAGGCTATAAACGAGGAGAAGTCAAGCACTTATTTTTCTTCAGATCCACAAGATGTTACAATAGCAGCTGCAAACAACGTTCCTATTTACATATTTGAAGTTCCAGGTGGTGGAAGTTCCTCTGTAGATGTGAGTAACCTTAGAATAGCAATCCCACCCAACAGTTCATTATCGTTTGTAGCAAGATCAACTGAAAAACTTGTGAGAGTTTCCGTATCTGCTGTTTGGGTCGAAGATTAGAAATATCAACTTTTGTATTTACAAATCATGTAACATGGTTTATAATTACTCTTAATGATAAGTGGATTTTATACTAGTGTAGACAGACATAAGAATAACCTAAAATATAGGGGTTACGATCATGATGGTAAAAAGATATACAATTCGTATAGATATCGTCCTGAATTATTCTTAGAGAGTAAAGATCAAGATGCTGAGTGGAAGTCACTTAGTGGAAAACCTCTTGAGAGCATTCGATTCGACTCTATGAGTGAATGCACCAAGTTCATCAAGCAATACGAAGACATTCCATCTTTTCACGTATACGGAAACGAAAGGCATATACCAGCATTCATTCAGAGTCAGTTCCCCGATAAAGTGGATTATGACAAGAGAATGATAGACATTCTCTATATCGATATTGAAACTGAAATTTCTGAGACTGCGGGGTTCTCTGACCCAGAAGTTGCTTCTGAGCAAATTCTAACAATAGCTATTAAAAGTTCCAGATGTGACACTTACATTATTTGGGGTTTAAAAGAATACGACTCTTCTGCAAGTAGTGTTCCTCATATCAAAAAGGAGTATCGACAATTCGAATCTGAGTCAGAAATGCTCGAAAATTTTGTGGATTGGTGGAGTGATCCAGAGAATACACCCGATGTAGTGACTGGTTGGAATACAACTTTCTTCGATATTCCCTATATCGTCAATAGGATAACCCGTGTTCTGGGTGAAACCCAAGTTAGAAATCTTAGCCCTTGGAAGGATATATCATCTAGAAAAGTTATGATGTTTGGAAGAGAGCAAATTAGTTATACCTTATCTGGAATTCAATCACTTGATTACTTGGACTTATTTAAGAAATTTACACTTAACACGTATGGACAACAAGAATCATACAAGTTAGACAATATAGGTGAAGTTGTTCTAGGTCAAAATAAAATTGACTACTCAGATGTTGGTGGTCTGAAAGAATTATACGAGAAAGATTTCCAAAGGTTTGTTGATTATAACATAGTTGATGTTGAACTTATTGAAAGGTTTGAGCAAAAACTTGGACTTATTGAGTTGGTATTCACACTAGCATACCTCGGTGGTGTTAACTATGTCGATACTCTTGGAACTGTATCGATTTGGGATAGTATCATTTTCAGAAAACTAGCAAAGAAGAAGATAGCAGTTCCACCATCAAAGAGGAGTGAGAAGCAATCTTATCCAGGTGGTTTCGTTAAAGAAGTTAGACCTGGAATGTATGATTGGGTAATGAGTTTTGACTTGAATAGTCTCTATCCAAATATCATTATTCAATATAACATGAGTCCCGAAACTCTGATGAGACATTCTGCCATACCTGGAATTAACCCAGATAGAGTATTAAACGATCAATGTAAACTGACAGAAGATGAGAATTTGGCAGTTGCAGCTAATGGTGCTGTATTTACCAAAAACAAGAAGGGATTTCTTCCAGAGATTATTGAGGAACTGTATAACAATCGAAAGAAAATAAAAGGAAGTATGCTCAGTAAAAAGAGTGAAATCGAATTGCTTAAAGCAGAAAAGAACAAAGACAACTACAGTGATTTGGAGTCACTTGAGAAAGAAGTATCACTTTTGGACACTGAACAGATGGCGGTAAAGATTCTCATGAACTCACTTTATGGTGCTTTAGGTAATCAATATTTTAGATACTTTGACATAAACATCGCTGAAGGAATAACACTCACTGGTCAACTTATTATTAGATGGGCTGAAAAGCATGTTAACGAATGGCTGTCAAAAGATTTCCTTAAAGAAGACAAGGTTAAGGACAGAGTTATTGCTATCGATACTGACTCAGTTTATTTGCATGTTAAAGATGTTATTGACAAGTTCAACCCGAAAAATCCAATTTCATTTCTCGATGAATTTGGTAGCAAGGCTCTAGAACCCATGTTGGAAAGTATTTATGAAAAACTATCTGATTTGACATGTGCATATAAGAATACTATGGTAATGTCTAGGGAAGCTATCGCAGATAGAGCAATATGGACTGCTAAGAAAAGATACATTTTGAATGTCCACAATAACGAAGGAGTTCAATATAATGAACCTCAAATTAAAATGATGGGTATTGAAGCTATTAAAAGTTCAACTCCCAAAGCATGTAGATCTGCAATGAAAGAGATGTTTAAAATAATACTGAGTGGAGACGAGAAGAAAACTCAAACTGCAATTGGCTTATTCAAAGATCACTTTAAGACATTACCAGCACACACTGTTGGTTCACCACGGGGAGTAACGAGTGTTACAAAGTATTACGATTCACAAACTACATATGTTAAGGGAACTCCAATGCACTGTCGAGCTAGTTTGGTTTATAATAAGAGACTTGAAATGCTTGGATTGGAGAACAAGTATAAATCAATCCAGAATGGAGATAAGATAAAATTCGTTTTTCTCAAAAAGGAGAATCCTACTGGAGAAAACGTAATAGCTTTTCTTGAGGAGTTACCCGATGAATTGGAACTAAACTCTTACATCGATTATGAAATGCAATTCCAAAAAGCTTTCTTAGATCCGATAAGTTTAATACTTAATGCTATAAACTGGTCAGCAGAGGAAAGAGCCTCACTAGATGACTTTTTCTCTTAAAAAGTATTTGACATTCATTCTTAATTAATATACAATTCAAAAAACAGAAAATACATCATGGATTACACAGTTAACAAATACCCGATTTATATAATATCTAAAGGTAGAGCTGATACTAGATTTACTTCAAGGTCACTAGAGGCTATGAATACACCATACAGAATAGTAATTGAAGAATCTGAGTATGATGATTACGCCGCGGTTATTGACCCTAAGAAGATACTCACACTCCCTAAAGGATTCAGAGAAGATCCTCGATATGCAAAGAGATGTGAAGTTACTGGTTATCTCGGTGGATCTATTCCAGTTCGAAATTGGGTTTGGGAGCATTCGAAGAGTGAGGGTCACGCTAAACACTGGGTGCTAGATGACAACCTCAGATACTTTTTTAGATTTAATAATAATCGAAGGAGGAGAGTAACAACTGGTGCTATTTTTAGAGCTGCTGAAGACTTCACTGACAGATATCAGAATGTTAAGTTGGCGGGATTGAACTACTGTATGTTTGTTATACCGACTAAGATAAGCTTACTGGAAACTCCATATTATCTCAACTCAAGAATCTACAGTTGCATTTTAATTTCCAATGATCTTGATGTTCGATGGAGAGGTAAGTATAATGAAGATACTGACTTATCTTTAAGAGTTCTCAAGCAGGGTTGGTGTACGATGTTATTCAATACATTCCTATGTGGAAAAATCACAACGATGACAATGAAAGGCGGTAACACTGAAGACATATACAATGCTGGTGCTGATCAAGAATACGATGATCGATATACATTTGCCAAGTCACTGAAAGACCAACACCCAGATGTTGTAGAAATAACTAAGAGATTTCAAAGAACACACCACCTTGTTGATTACACTTCTTTCAAGCAAAAGCCTATATACAAAGAAGGAATCGTTCCTGTATACGAAAACAATGAATATGGAATGGTTTTCAGAGAACCAACTGAAGAAGAAAAGAAAAAAGAAGAATCATACTGGAAGAAGAAATGAGTAAGAAGCAAGTAAGAAACGTAAACACTGTTGATAATAACATCTTTCTTAGAGCTGATGGTGTAGAAGATGTAATGCATGGCTGGTGGGGTATGCCTGAATATAAACACAATGAGTATTGCCATGCTAAATTAGAGATTGTATTTGAGAGTGAAGATGATATAAAACATTTTGTTGAAGCAACTGGGTTATCTGTTAAAGAAGCATCAACGTGCTTTTGGTATCCAGAATTTGCATATGAGCACGATCACAATTGGAGATGGATGAATGATGAAAATTAAAAAAAGAATTAACGTTAGATTTGAAGATGCTGAGAAGATGGTTGAGTTTGGTAAACTTTTGGGTATCAAACATCTAACCAAGAAGACTAAGCGAATTGTTTACAAGAAACCAGAAGATCCCTTTTCTAGCTTTTTCTCAGAACCAGATAGTGACCAATAAGATATGGAGTATAGCCTAACAATATTCAAATCGATATTTGATAACAAGACTCATCGAAAGATGAAGTTTGATAGCTGGTCTGATGTTGAAAAGCTATTTCTTGATCTTAGTAAAAAGGATGGTTATAAACCAAAGAAAGGTGAATTTAAAGAGGGTTCACCCCTAATAAGCCCAGCAGTTTATAAAGAAGACGAGAAAAGGAGAAACGTAAATGTTATCGCATGGGGTGGGTGGGCAGCTCTAGACATTGATGATTACGATTGTTCATTTGAAGAAGTAAAAAAGAGCTT